>Ga0256836_1000401_pt1 | contig 23392 bp, 22 predicted proteins | sample 4561380metaG_FD_185974 | JGI IMG/M metagenome (GOLD analysis project Ga0256836, IMG submission 185974) | Hydrothermal vent microbial communities from Guaymas Basin, Mexico - 4561-380 | ecosystem: Environmental > Aquatic > Marine > Hydrothermal vents | place: Mexico: Guaymas Basin | collected...
TAGTCAGTTTTTACAGGTTTGATGACATAAAAGAACTTTTACATTACAAATATGAAAAATTCGGAAGCCGTATATTTTGGATAATGGCTAAGAATTCTTTAAAAATTTTTGCAAGGAATTATTTTGAGAAAGCTTTTTTAATACCGGTTGACGACAATCCTGAAAAAGGGTATTCGCATACCGCTATTTTGGCAAAGTCTATGCAGACAAAATATTTAAAACCTCTTTTTTCGTCCCTTAGGGCTTCAAACTCTTTTAAATACGCTTCTAAAAGCTTAAAAGAGAGGCTTTCAAATCCGAGAAATTTCGTTTATAAGGGGGCAGGGGATATCGATGTTATATTAATAGACGACGTTACCACAACTTCACTTACTCTTAAAGAAGCGAAACAGACTCTTAAAAAACATAACGTAAACGTTCTTTTTAGCGTGGTTTTGGCAAGAGGTTAAGTTAAGCTTTTACTATCGCCGTTATTATGGTAAAATTTGAATAAAAAAGGATTTGGATGCAGGTAATTCCGGTTAAGATTGAAGATACGCTTGCAAAAAGCTATCTTGAATATTCTATGAGCGTAATTGTAGGAAGAGCGCTTCCTGATGTAAGAGACGGTTTAAAACCCGTTCACAGAAGAATATTATACGCTATGTATAAAATGGGTATTACTTCAAGCTCTCCTTATAAAAAATCTGCAAGAATAGTTGGGGATGTTATAGGTAAATACCATCCTCACGGAGACAGTGCCGTTTATGAGGCTCTTGTCAGAATGGCTCAGGATTTTTCTATGAGAGAGCCTTTAATAGACGGACAGGGTAACTTCGGGAGTATAGACGGCGATAATGCGGCCGCTATGAGATATACGGAGGCTAGACTTACAAAAATAGCCGAAGAGCTTTTAAGGGATATCGATAAAGATACCGTTGATTTTGTCCCTAATTATGACGGAAGCGAAACGGAACCCGTCGTACTTCCGGCACGTTTTCCTAATCTTTTGGTAAACGGAAGCAGCGGTATTGCTGTGGGGATGGCGACAAATATTCCGCCGCATAACTTAAGCGAACTTCTTGATGCTCTTATTTATATGATAGACAATAAAGATGCAAAACTTGAAGATATTTTGCAGTTTGTTAAAGGTCCCGATTTTCCAACCGGCGGTATTATTTACGGAAAAAGCGGAATTTTGGACGCTTACAGAACCGGCAGGGGAAGTATCAAAATAAGAGCAAAACACCATATAGAACATAAAGGAAACAGGGATGTTATTGTAATAGACGAGCTTCCGTATCAGGTAAACAAAGCTAAACTTATAGAAAAAATAAGCGACCTTGTAAAAGAAAAAATTCTTGATGGTATAAGTGAGGTCAGGGATGAGAGCGACAGGGAAGGCATAAGAGTCGTAATCGGGCTTAAAAAAGACGCTATGAGCGAGATTATTCTTAATAATTTATATAAACATACTCAAATGCAGGTAAGTTTCGGTATTAATATGCTGGCTATTATCGATAAAGAACCGAAACTGTTTAATTTAATGGAAATTTTAAATACATTTATTAAGTTTAGAAAAACGGTTGTTATCAGAAGAACGATATACGAACTTGAAGCCGCCAAAAAAAGAGCCCATATTTTAGAGGGGCTTTTAATCGCTCTTGCGAATATTGACGAAGTGGTGGAACTTATCAAAAAAAGCGACACTACAAAAGATGCTCGTGAAAAGCTTATGAAAAAATTTGATTTAAGCGAGGTTCAGGCTCAGGCAATTCTTGATATGAAACTAAGCCGCCTCACTTCCCTTGAAATTGAAAAACTTGAAAAAGAGTATGGCGAACTTATGGAAAAAATAGCTTATTTAAACTCTATTTTAAAAGAAGAGAGTGTTTTAAATAACGTAATTAAAGAAGAATTTAAGGAAATTCAGCAAAAATACTCAAGTAAAAGACTAACCGAGATTACAGACGCCGAAGACGATATTGACATTGAGGATTTAATTCCAAATGAAGAGATGGTGGTTACCATTACCCACAGGGGATACGTAAAAAGAGTTCCTTTAAAAACGTATGAAAGACAAAACAGGGGAGGAAAAGGCAAAAAAGCTCTGACTACTTACGAAGACGATTTTATAGAGGATTTTTATATTGCAAAAGCTCATGATACGCTTATGATTATTACCAATAAAGGACAGCTTCACTGGCTGAAGGTTTATAAAATTCCTGAAGGCAGCAGGACCAGTAAAGGAAAAGCGATAGTCAATCTTATAAATCTCGATAAAGATGAAAAAATACAGACTATTATTAAAACAAGCGATTTTGACCCAAGTAAATCTTTAGCTTTCTTTACGAAAGAGGGAATAGTAAAAAGAACGAATTTAAGTGAATTTAAGAATATAAGAAGCACGGGCGTTAGGGCTATTACGATAGACGAAAGCGATGAGCTTGTCACCGCTAAAATAGTAAAACCCGAAGATAAATATCTTTTTATAGCTACAAAAAAAGGTATGGCTATAAGATTTCCTGTTGACAGCGTCAGAGAAATGGGAAGAAGCGCTAGAGGAGTTAAAGGGATTACATTTAAAATAGAAGGCGATGAGGTTGTTGGGGCTTTATCTCTTGAGGATGAAAATCAGGAAATTTTAACCGTTAGCGAAAAAGGTTTTGGAAAAAGAACGGAAGCTAGTGCTTACAGGCTGACAAACAGGGGAGGAAAAGGTGTAATAGCGATGAAACTTACCAATAAAACTGGAGATTTGGTAGGAGTTGTTGCGACTGAAGATAATCATGACCTTATGCTTTTAACAAGTAAAGGTAAAATGATAAGAGTTTCTATCGGTTCGATAAGCAAAACAGGAAAAAACACCCAGGGAGTTAGAATAGTAAAACTTGACAGTGACGATAAAGTGGTAAGCGTTGCCAAAACTCCTTCCACCAAAGAAGAAACGCTGGAATTGGAATAAAATTTGCTAAATGAAAATTAAAAAGGAGAATTAATGAAATATAAACTTGCTTTACTGGTCGGGGGAGTGCTGATTTTTACCGGTTGTTGCAAAAAACTTGAACTTGCCGACTGTGCGGATGGTAAATGTCAACCTGCTCCTGCTCCCGTAGCAAAACCTTCTCCTGTGCCTTCAAAACCTGTAATTAAAACAGTAAAATACGGAAATCAGGTATGTTATATAGAAAACGGCGTAAAGAAAAACTGCGTGTTTTTAATTGAGGGTGTAGGAAAAGGAGTTGTTCCATGCGATGGGGCCTGTTCGACGGCTCAGGCTAAAATGATGGCAAGAAGAGCGGCTATATTGGACGCTTACAGGGCATTAATAGAAAAGATTTACGGAATTAGAATTAACGGACGCGATACCGTTAAAAACATGGTATTAAAAAATTCAACTATCAGGGCTTATGTTGAAGGAGTGGTAAGAGGAGCCACTATTGTGGAAGAGGAATTTAAAGACGGAGTTTATACGGTTGTTATGAATTTAAAACTTAACGTCAGCAAATGGAATGAATATCTTAGAGAAAACAATCCTTATTCTTATCCTACTTACACAAATTAACGCAAAAGAGGTTTTTATCTCTTTTTCTTTTGTTTCCCATAATAATAAACTTGTTTATAACAATTTTAACTGCTCTCTTGCGTTGACTTCCTCCGAAGAAAATGGCGTTTTTCTTTTTTCACTTCCCTGTAACAGTGAAGATATTATTAAATTTTGTTATAAAAACTCTTCTTTAATAATTAAAAATCTTTTAAAAAAAAATGTGTTTTTTTATTCAAACGAAAAACTTGACAATAACTTCTATTTTGGAAGAAGTAAAATTACGTTTACCCCTCAAAGATTTGATATCATTATAAAAGACAACCGGGCATATTTTTATTTAAAGGAAGAACATTGAAAGTGGCAATAGTTGAAGATGACATAAATATGAGAAAGTCCCTCTCTCTTGCTCTTAAAAGCGAAGGTTTTGAGGTAGTGGAGTTTAGAAATGCCGTTGACGCTTTAAAAAAACTTGATAAAAGTGTGGATGTAATCGTTACCGATATTACTATGCCGAAAATGGACGGAATAGAGTTTGTAAAAGAACTTAACGGGAAATATGAAGTTATCATGATTACGGGAAACGCTACTTTAAGTAAAGCCATAGAATGTATAAGGCTGGGAGTAAAAGATTTTTTGACAAAGCCTTTTGAAATTGAGGATTTGATTGAGGCGATAAAAAGAAACGTAAAAGTAAAAGAAAAAACAGGCGGCAAAAAAATTTCCATAAAGCCTAAATTTGTATCCGTTGATGAGAATACCAAAAAAGCCCTTGAAATAGCAAAAAAAGTGGCTCCAACAAATGCAAACGTTATGCTTCTTGGGGAAAGCGGGGTTGGAAAAGAAGAGTTTGCCAAGTTTATTCACGAAAACTCTAAAAGAAGCGGCAAATTTATAGCTGTAAATATGAGCGCCATTCCTGAAAATCTTATAGAAAGCGAACTTTTCGGGTATGAAAAAGGAGCTTTTACGGATGCCGTAAAAGAAAAACCCGGTCTTTTTGAACTTGCCGAAGGGGGAACGCTTTTTTTAGACGAAATAGGGGAGATGCCTTATAATCTTCAGGCTAAACTCCTTAGGGTTTTACAGGAGAGGGAGTTTTACAGGCTTGGAGGTACAAAGCCTAAAAAACTTGATGTTAGAATAATAAGCGCTACCAACCAAAATGTAGAAGAAATGATAAAGAATAATAAATTCAGAGAGGATTTATATTACCGTCTTAATACTATTCCTATTAAAATTCCCCCTCTTAGAGAGAGAAAAAATGATATACTTCCAATTGCCGAAAATATTTTGAATAATGTAATAAAAGAGTATTCTTTAAATAAAAAGGTCTTAGACGAAAAGGCTAAAGAAAAACTTTTGAATTATGAGTGGCCCGGAAATATAAGAGAACTTATAAATGTGATTCAAAGAGCCGCTATTTTAAGCGAAGGTGAGATTATTACCGATAAAGATATCTATTTTTAAAGGAGAGAAGTATGTATAACGTAGCAATTGTCGGTGCGACCGGTGCAGTCGGAGAGGAGTTTTTAAGGGTACTTGAGGAGTATAATTTTCCTATAAAAAAGCTGGTACCCCTTGCAAGTGCAAGAAGTGTGGGAAAAGAAGTTGAATTTAAAGAAGAGACTTATAAAGTAAAAGAACTTACCTGCGAAGTTTTTGATGAAGAAGATATTGATATAGCTTTTTTCAGTGCGGGTGGAAGTGTTAGTGCTAAATTTGCCCCTTGCGCGGTGGAGGCCGGAGCTGTTGTTATTGACAATACTAGCTATTTTAGAATGGACCCGGACGTACCTTTGGTAGTGCCTGAGGTGAATCCCGAAGATATTGTTTTTTGGAAGAAAAAAGGGATTATTGCAAATCCTAACTGTTCTACCATTCAGATGGTAATTTCTTTAGCTCCCCTTCATAAAGAATTTGGAATAAAAAGAGTTGATGTGGCCACTTATCAGGCTGTAAGCGGTGCTGGTAAGAAAGGGATGGAGGAACTTTTTGAGCAGATGAGGGCGCTATTCAATTTTAAGCTGGATAAAAAAGTGGAAGAGAGAGAAGTTTTTCCTTGGCAGATAGCCCTAAATGTTATTCCGCATATAGATAAGTTTATGGAAGGCGGATGGACAAGGGAAGAGCTTAAAATGGTAAACGAGACGAATAAGATTATGCACTCAAACATTCAAGTTGCCCCTACATGCGTAAGAGTTCCGGTACTTAGAAGTCACAGCGAAGCTATTACTATTTACTGCGAAAAAGATGTGGATGTTGAAAAAGCAAGGGAAGTGCTTGCTAATTTTGAGGATGTAAAAGTTATAGACAATCCTGAAAAAAACGAATATCCTATGCCTGTAATCGCTACGGATACCGATTATGTTTACGTAGGTAGAATAAGAAAAGATTTATATGACCCAAAAGTTTTGCATTTCTTTAACGTTGCCGACCAGTTAAGGGTAGGTGCGGCTACAAATGCCGTGAGAATAGGGCTTAAATGGATAGAAATGGAAGGCGAGGAATTTTTGAAGGGAAAGGGTAAATAATGGAAAAAAGAGGATTTTTAGAAGCTGTTTTTGAAGGAAGTTTATGGCGAGGGAGAATGATTGCCGTTTTAGCGGTAATTTTTGGAATGGTAGGGGCTGTTATTCTGTTTTTGATAGCGAGTTATGATGTTTATGAAATGGCTATTGTTACGTTTAAGTTTTTCTTTGCCCATTATCATCCGGAAAATTTTCATGAAATTATTATAGGCGGAATTATAGGGGCGGTTGATTTATATCTTATCGCCGTAGTGTTGCTGATATTTTCTTTTGGTATTTACGAACTTTTTATCAGTGAAATAGACGATGCAGAACACAGTGAAGTGGGAAATAAAATACTTGCGATTCACAGTCTTGACGAGCTTAAAGACAAGCTTGGAAAAGTAGTCGTTATGGTGCTTATAGTGAGTTTTTTTAAGAAAGTTATGCATATGGATTTCGGCACTCCTTTAGAAATGCTTTATTTAGCGGGAAGTATTCTCGCATTGGCGCTTGCCCTTTATTATATGCATAAAGGCGAACATTAATTAAGTTAAAAGTGTAAAATTAAAAATGGAAAATTAAGGGTATATTATGAAATATATATTCGGTCCGGTAGCTTCAAGACGTTTTGGGATGAGTCTTGGAGTGGACCTCTCCCCCGATAAAAAAAGATGTAATTTTGATTGTATTTACTGTGAACTCGAACCTGCAAAACCTGTAACAGAGTATGACAATCCTCCGGAAGTCGAAGAGATATTAAAAGAGGTAAAAGAAGCCCTAAAGCAGTATGATTTTGACGTTTTAACCGTTACAAGTAACGGGGAACCTACGTTATATCCATATTTAAATGAATTGGTAGACGCTCTTAAAATTTTTGATAAAAAACTTCTTATTTTAAGTAACTCTTCTACTATAGACCGTTTTGATATACAAAATACCCTTAAAAAATTTGATATAGTTAAACTCTCACTTGATGCCGTAACCCCTTCGGTTTTTAAAAAAATAGACAGGCCTGCAAAAGGTATAGATATTGGAAATATTATAAATGGGATGAAAGAGTTTAGAAAAATATATGAAGGCGAACTTATTATAGAAATTTTGGTGGTAAAAGGAATTAACGATAAGGAAGATGAGTTTAAAAAAATAAATGAAGTATTGCAAGAAATAAAACCGGACAGGGTCGATATTTCTACCATAGACCGTCCGCCGGCTTATAAAGTTGAAGGAGTTGGTTTAGAACGTCTTTTCGAACTTGCTTCTTTTATAGAAAATCAGAAAATTTTTATTCCTACAAGAGAAAAAATAAATTTTAAAATGGAAAAACTTACTAAAGAGGAATTATTGACGACTCTTAAAAAAAGACCTTTTACTGAAAGTGATGTTAAAAATATTTTTGATGAGCATACTCAAAGAATATTTAACGACCTTTTGAAAGAAAACCTTTTAGAAGAAATATGGGTTGGTGGAGTTAAATTTTATAAAGCCTTAATTTAAAGGAGCTTAATGAGGGAAGTATTAAATTTAATAAGAGTGTTAATCGCCGTTGATATTGGAATAGTGGTCTTTTGTTGGCTTGAAGATAATATAATTTGGCTTTATAATACCCAGATAGCTTTTTTTGCCGTTTCTTTAATTGTTATAGGCAGTTTTATAGGGTATTCCAATATGGTCAGAAAGTCCATAGAAAACGGAAACGTTGGAGAAGACATACTTAAAAAATATGATGATAAATTTGATTTGTATGAAGAGGATGATGAAATAAAAGAAAAAGAACTTAACGAATATAAAAAGAAAAAGTTAAAATGGTATGAAGCATTGCTTTTCTCTTTTAAAGGAGGATTTAATCTAATAAGAATTTTGGGATATGTGGCTTTAATAGCGGGTTTTTTATGGCTTAAAAATAGCGGAGTTTTTGATTTTCTAAGCTTTTTATTTGGAGTTAGCGTGGTTCCTGCCGTTAGCCTTATTTATCTTTTTGTGGAAGCTAAAAGAAGTTAGAATTTATTAACTTCCACTTCTTTTATCATTTTTTGGGAAATTCCGTTTATATCTTCTACTATTTCATCTACTTCTTTAATATTGTTTTGCATAATATTTGTTTTTTGATTTACATCTTCTACTGTGTTTGTGGTATTTGATACTATTTCTGTTTGTTTTATAATGTTTTCTCCTATTTCACTAATAGCCTGAATTAAAAGATTTATGTTTGTATCTATTTCATTAAGGGCTTTTTGTGTTCTTTCGGCAAGTTTTCTAACTTCATCCGCAACTACGGCAAATCCTCTTCCGTGTTCTCCGGCTCTTGCGGCTTCAATAGCGGCGTTTAAAGCTAAGAGGTTCGTTTGGTCGGATATTTCTTTAATAAGACTAACTACATTTTTGATATCTTCGGATTGTTCTATTACGGCTTTTGTTTTTGAAGATATTTCATATATGTCTTCATTAAGGACATTCATCATATTTGCAGCGTTGTTTAGTTCGTTTGAAGCGTCTAAAGAATTTTTAGTTAAGAGATTCATTTTTTCTTGAAGTTGCTCTGATTTGTAAGCGAGGGTTTCCCCGTTATTTTTAATCATATTCAAATTGTTTATGATAGATTCTATTACTTTGTTTATGGCATTTTCAATTTTTGCTTGAGGGTTTTGTATTTTACCGGTAAAATCATGGTGCATCATTTTTTCTAAAACAGCTACTAATTTATTAATGTCTTTACTGATAGTATTTGAAAGTATTTCTTTCATTTCGTTAAACAGATTTTTTACTTTTTCAAGCTCCGGGTTGCTCGTAGTAATTTGTATTTTTCCTTCTAAAATTCCTTTTTTCATTTTTTCAACTTCTTTTGTAAGTTCATTTATAAGCATAGCGTCTTCTTGAAGATGTTCTTCAATAAGTTTTATATTTTCGTTAATATTTTTTGCCATTTGTCCGATTTCATCATGTGTATCTATTTTTATAGTATCTACATGAGATGTTTCTCTTCTTAAAAATCTAAAAAAGTTATCAAGACCTGTTTTTAAATTACTTATAGAATTAATAACCCCTCTTGCTATTAATATTCCTAATATTATATTAACAAGAGTAAGTAATATAACCATTGATATAATGGCTATTACAACTGTTTGTTTGTTCTTTTTGTCTGTGCTTATTTTTGTCATAATGTTTGTTGAAAAATTATTTGTTATATTTATAAAATGTTTAATTCTTTTAGCAGTTATTCTTTGCCATTTTTCTACATCTATTCCATTTAAAATAAAACTGTTTTGCGCTAATTCGTAAAGGGCTTCTACCGCTTTTTTATCAGGTATTTGAAGATTTGTAAAAATTTCTTTTGGAGAAATACCTTTTTTACTTTCTTCTTTAATTTTATCAAGATAAGAATAATATTTGTCAAAAACAGATTCTAAATTAGTTATTAATTTTATCTCTTCGGAAGATAATCCCATTTGTTTATAATTTTTAATAAGTCTTTTTAATCTTTTATAAAATTTTTGTACTTTTTTATAGTATTTTTCATCGCCTGTAATAATATAATTTTTGAATGCGTCTATAAATCCTTTATATCCTATAATGTTTTGAATTTGAAAAATAATTTTTTGTTTATCTAGGTATTTTAATATTTTTTCTCTTATTGTATAAATTTCAGGATTGTCTTTAATAAATTTGAGATTATTTAAAAGTCTGTTTTGATTATAAATAGTAGCACTCCATATCATTAACATATCATTCCATGCTTCTCCTGTTATTAACATATAACTAAGAAGGGATTTTTCTTGTGTGGCTGATTCTATGAGTTTTAAAACATTAAAATAAGTTGTAATGTCTTTTAATGTCTTAGGGTCTGAAGTATGTGTTAAAATTCCGTCTTTTGAATTTAATATTTCTTCGTTTATTGAAGAATAATATTTTAAAAAGTCTGTAATATCCATGGATAAATCATCAATATTGTTTCTTACTTCTTTTATTCCTTTAAATTTTTTTAAAGCCGTTATATAATTTTGGTATACGTCTGGGTCTTTTTCTTTGATATTATATTTTATAATAAAGTTTTTAAGCTCCTTAAATGCTTTGTCTGTTTTTTTTCTTTGGAGTTTTAATTCTTTTTCATATTCCATTCCATTGCTGGCTGCATAAAGAGCGCTTAAGTCTCTTTCTGTTTCTATGGCAAAAATGGCTTTTTTCATGTGTTTTGTACTAAGCTCCATTAACGTTTCTAGAGTGTTTAATCTTGATAAGTCCGTTAATTTATCCGTAATAAGATAAAAGCTAAGAGCGATAAGCATAATAATCTGAAAGCCGATTAATAAAGAAAGTTTTTGTTTTATTGTTAAATTATTGAGCATATTTAAACCTTTTTTCTTGTATTTTATCATAAAATGGATTGAGAAATAAAATTTATGTTATAATCTTCGCAATCATTTAAGAAAAGGAGTTCTTATGAAAAAATTTTTTTTGACTTCGATTGCTTTGGCTTCTGTTCTTATGGCGGGAAACTTTTCCAAAATAAATTCTCCAGATGAACAGCTTAGAAAACTCGCCGCTGAAAACGGACTTGTAGCTATTCCTAAGGATAAAAAAGAGCTAAAAAAATATATGGAAATAAATATCAAAAATAATCCTTTAACGCCTGAGAAAATAGAGCTTGGTAAAAAACTTTATTTTGATCCGAGAATTTCAAGAAGTGGACTTATAAGCTGTAATACATGCCATAATCTCAGTATGGGTGGAGTTGACGGTATTCCAGTGGCTATAGGACATAAATGGACTCCTAATCCTCATCATTTAAATTCTCCTACCGTATATAATTCTGTGTTTTATGTAAAACAGTTTTGGGACGGAAGGGTGACTACCCTTGATGAACAGGCCGCAGGTCCTTCTACCGCTCATGTTGAAATGGCTTCTACGGCAAAAGATATAGAAAAATTTTTAAATTCCATTCCTCAATATGTAAATGAATTTAAATCGGCTTTTGGTAAAAATCCTACGTTTGAAAACTTTACAAAAGCGGTAGCGGCTTTTGAAGCTACACTTGTTACTCCTTCAAGATATGATGATTATCTAAACGGAGATGATAACGCTCTTACTCCTGCTGAGAAAAAAGGGCTAAAAATCTTTATAGACGTAGGATGTGCGGATTGTCATAACGGTATAGCCCTTGGTGGGGAAAAAATGGAAACATTTCCTCAACTTGCGGAATTTAAGTATCAAAATGTTGGAGATTTTAAAGGGAATAAACAAGGAGAAATTAAGATTCCTACATTGAGAAATATAACAGAAACTGCTCCTTATTTCCATAATGGAACGGTTTGGAGTTTAAGAGAAGCTACAGAAATTATGGCAAATACTCAGCTTGGAATGGATTTAAGTAAAGAAGAACTTGATAGTTTAGTGACTTTTATGAAAGCTCTTGATGGAAGAAAGCCTAAAATAGAGCTTCCTCAACTTCCACCAAGAACTGATAAAACACCTATTCCAAAACCTGATATAGAGTAAAAGGAGGTATAATGAAAAAATTTATTTTAATAACAGCTTTAATTGTAGGTTCTGGAGCGTTTGCGATGGATTATGAAAAAGTTTATAACAAATTATGTATAAAATGCCATGGTGCTGATGGTGAAAAAAAAGCAAGAGGTGTCGGCGGTCCTTTTAGTAGATTTACAAAAGACGAAATTGTTGAGAGACTTCATAGATTTTTAAACGGTGAAGTAGTTGAAAAACCAAAAACTTCAAGACTTATGGTCAGGGTTTTAAAAAGAGCAGGTATTCATACCGACGAGGATATAGAAGGTATGGCGGATTATATTATTTCTCTTCGCAAAAAATAATTTTCTTCTTTTTCTTTTTTATTATACTTGATTGACTTTTAATCAATTTTTGTTATATAATAAGTTTAATTAAATATTAATTCAAAATTAAGGAGGGGCTATGGGAAGAATTTACGGAAGAGTTGAAAGTGTTGAGGATGTAAGAAGAATTAACTGCATCATTAGAGATGAGATGTTAAATGTTGAGAGTGCGGCTGAGCTTACAGACCTTAAAAAAAGAAGTGATTATTTATGTACTCTTACTTATTCTCCTTTTTGGCAAAAAAAATTCGGAGATAAAATAGAAGAATTAAGAGAAGCGGCGATTGAAGAAAACAGGGCTACTGTAAAAACAGCCAATTATATGGCAAAATATAAAAAATTCGATAGAAGTTACGAACCTTGGAAAAAAGAGATAAATATAGAAGAACAGCTAAAAGAAATTCCAAATCAGGTAGTGGAAGAACTTACAAATTCTATATTTTCACTTCAAAAAAGTGTTGAAATACTTGAAGAGCTTAGAAAAAGTTTTTGTGATATAAGAAAAGCTATGGTTTTATGTGAAAATGTGGAGTGTCTTGATAGACTTAAAAAAGCGGTAGATATCTTATCTACCCTGCCTTATCTTGAAAGTTTTAAGGTTCATTTTGATGAAGGATTGCTAGGAGTAATAGATAAACTTATTAATGAAGAAAAAGAGCGTTCGGTAAAACTTGCCAATATTATTGCGGAAGTTAACGGATGGGATAGATTTTATCAGTCTATAAGCGATGAGGATTTTGAAACCACAGCCGAAGAGTATTTAAGAAAATTACTTGAGGAAGAAGAAAAAGCTTCAACTTATATTCCTACAGAAGTTAAATATAAAGGCGGTGCAAAAGTATTGTGGCTTGTTTATTATCATCCTGGCAGAAAAAGAGAATACGCAAAAAGGCTCTATTTCCCAGCAGATGCTTTTGATATAAAAGTAGAGGGTCCTGGGGAATTTAAAAACAAATTTGGAAATAAAGTATACGGTATAAAAATAACTTATAAAATGACAATAAAACCGACTACAATTCATGTAAGAGGAAAAGAAATTCATCTTCCTGAGAGAGTGGTTACAAAAACAAAAATAGTCCCAATTCCTGAAATAGCCCAAGATATAAGAATAGTTGAAGAAAAACCGGAAAGTGCGATGGATATCGCTTAATTTCTTCCGGTTGTTTTATTGGCAAAATACGCACTAAAGAAAGTAAAATAAGTAATAATCGTAGTTGCTGCCACTAAAATTGGAATAATCAATAAAGACAAATTCGGATTTAAAACAATATTAGGAAAAATTACGAAAATATAAGTGAAACTCATAGCGGAATATATAAAGAGTATAACAATACTCCATACTATATAAATAATAAAATATTTTAAATTAAACGTTTTTATCCAATATTGAAAATCTATCAGAGATAAGATTATAGAAACAAATGCTCCCTTAAAACTGTTTTTGCCAAGGGCCTCTCCAAGTTTTCCTAAAAATACATAAGAGAAAAATAGTAGATAAATGGAATAAAATCCAAGTAAAATCTGTGTAATAACAGGTGAGGAGGATACCGCTACAAAAAAAGAGTGGGGATTTGCCAATATATATAAAGAATTTGTAAACTGTAAAATCAAAAAGAAAAATATAAACCAAAAAGCTGAGATTAAAATACTTCCTAACATTATTCCAGCAGCAGTAGGAAAGAAATGAAACAGCATTGTTGAAACGTCGTTTTTTTTCAGATTTTCAAAATACTCTTTTTCGTCTTTTGAATGTTTTACAATATAGATTAAGAAAGCCCCTATGCTAAGGTAAAGCAGTTTTTCTAAAATAAGTACGGTATATCCTATAAAAGGATAAGGTTCAAGCAACGTAAATATGGATATAATCAGCACTACAATAAAAAATTTTTTCCACTCCGCAACAGTGGTAAAAGTATATTTAAAAACTTCTTTCATTTTGTAAACCTTTTTTTGATACAATTTTATCAAGTTAAATGAAAAAGGGAGTAGATGAAAAAGGTATTTATACTTTTTTTAGGGGTATTTTTATTTTCTTTTGATATTTTACCGAATGAACCTTCTCCTTTTGAAAAAATATAAAGGTATAAATTTTGTGCGCTATATTCGGAATATTGGGCAGTTGTGAAGAAACAGTAAGAAGCTCTCTTAATTTGATGATTCATAGGGGCAGGGATTTTCAAAAAATAATAAAAAATAAAAAAGCCGTTTTCGGATTTAACAGGCTGGCCATAGAAAACAGGGATAAAAATATTCAACCTTTAAAAATGGGAGAAAAACTCTTTGTATTTAACGGTGAGATTTATAATTATAAGGATTTGATTAAAAAATACAATTTAAACGCTTGTACCGAAATAGAAACAATTGCCGAACTTTGGGATAAATTTGGAGTTGAGTTTGTAAAATTACTTGATGGAATGTTTGCTGTTGCCGTGTTTGATGGAAAACTATATCTTTTTAGAGATGAATTCGGTAAAAAGCCTCTTTTTTTTACAAAAAACGCTTTTTCCTCCGATATAAAACCTTTAATAAATATTGTAGGTAAAAAAATTAATTTTGAGGCGCTTAGCGAATATCTGGCCTATAACTCCTCTTTGGCTCCCAATACCATATATGAAGGTATTTATAAACTTCCTGCCGGGTGTTATTATGATGGAAAAATAAAAAGATGGAATGATTTTGAAAGGATGGTTGATAAGAATATAACGGAAGATATAGCCGTTAATAAAACAGAAGAATTGTTGAAAAAGAGTATACAAAAAAGGTTTATGGGAGAAGTGGAAATAGGCTCTCTTTTAAGCGGGGGAGTGGATAGTTCTTTGATTGTGGCAATTGCTAGTAAGTTTAAAAAAATAGACACTTTCAGTATAGGATATGAAGGTTATGAAAATTATGACGAAAGAAAATACGCTAAAGAAGTCGCTAAATATTTGAAAATTAATAATTACGATGTTGTTTTAAAAAAGAGGGATTTTTTTAAAAGTTTTGATGCTGTTTTAGAAGCTATGGGAGAACCTATTAGCGACAGCAGTTTTTTTGCGGCTTTTTCGTTGGCTAAAAATATCCCTCTAAAAGTTGTTTTCAGCGGGGAAGGGAGCGATGAGCTTTTTTTGGGTTACAGAAGGTATGAAGAGTATTTGGGGTTTTTAAAAGCGTATTTGCCCAATAAAAAATGGCTTAAAAAGTATATGGAAAGACATCCTGAGGATATAAAAGAGTGGGAAGTTTTTAGAAGGTTTTTTGCTGATGAGCCTGTTTTTAGGGGAATAAATGAAACTTTTTTTCAAAAACAGATTAATAAAGCCCTGAAAAAAAGAGCCGTGGAGGTTAATTATCAACGGTTTTTAAAAGGTTGGGGAAGTTTTGATTTTACATATTTTGATTTAAAGGTGTGGGTAGGAGAGGTTTTGCTTATGAAACTTGATAAAATGTTTATGGCCCATACAATAGAGGCCCGCTCTCCTTTTCTTGATAGAAATTTGGTAAACTTTGTTTTTTCTATGCCTGAGGAAATTAGAGGTTCTAAAAAGTGGATTGTAAAAAAAATAGCTGAAAAATATCTGCCAAAAGAGATTGTTTATAGAAGAAAAAAGGGTTTTGCCGTTCCTTTTTATGAATGGCTTAAAGAAGAAAAAGAACTTAAACGGATTATAGATATTAACAGAAAAAGCAAAATATTTAATGAAGAGTATTTAAAAGAAATAATAAAAACGGGGCATAAAAGGTATAAACAGCATATTTGGGCTTTATATCTTTTTTCGCGCTGGTATGAAAAGGAATTTTTATGAAATTTAAATTAAACAGATTTTTAGAAGATGATATAGAAAATAAGGACCATCCGAGTGATTTTGAAATAACAAACGAGTATGGGGTTTTGATTTTAAGGCTTCCTTTTATAAAAGATGAAAAAGTGGAGGTTATTTCTTACGCTTTTTTAATAAAGGAAAATAAAGTATATATTTTTGACAGAAATAAAAAAGAGTTTGAATATCTTGGGGATTTTTTTGATTTGCATAAGTTTTTAGATGTAAGAGTGGATAAAATACTGGCTAAACTTAATAAATTTCATATGCAAATAGCGAAAATGGAAGATGGGCTTTATGAGGAAAATATTGATAAATCTTTTGCAAACGAATGGCTGAAACTTAAAAAAGAACTTGTGTTGATAGAAAGACTGATGGGACATGCGATTGTGGCGTTTGAGAGATTTTTAAAATATTATAAGGAAAAAGTGGATAATTTTGCTTTTAAAGACCTTGAAGAACACTTTCAACGGGCTTTTAGGTTTGCAAAAAATGCGATAGAAAAGTTGGATTATCTTTATGAGTTTTTTAGGGCAAAGCAGGATGAAAAGATGAATAAAATTATGTTTGTTTTGACTCTTTTATCAGGAATTTTCTTGCCTTTGACTCTTGTAACCGGGTTTTTTGGGATGAATACCGGCGGACTTCCTTTGGTAAATGACCCTGAAGGTACGTTAAAAGCGGTGGTTATAGGAATAGTTTTAGAAGTGCCTATTGTAGTGGCTGTATGGAAAATGATGAAAAATTAAAACTTCAATGTTAACATATTATCTTTGACACTAAATGTTTATTGGTGGAGGTGTCGGGAATCGAACCCGAGTCCAGAAACAGATTACCCTAAGCGTCTACACGCTTAGTCCGTTGATTATACTGCTCTTCCGGGTTCAACGGACAAAACCCTGCGGAAGAGAGGAGTGCTGATGGTTTCAGACTGTAATCCGCACTCATAGATTACAATCCTAGCCACTCTTTACTCTCCGCCCGAGGCGGTGGCAGGCCTCAGTGGGCGGAGGCGCCCGAAACTACTTAATTAAGCAGCAGCTGTTGCTACTGCTGGGCTGTAAGTTTTGTTATTTGCTGCGTTTATTTTTAGCGGACCGTTTTACGGCTTGTCCAGGCCGACGTGCAGCTTAGGGCTTTCTGCCCCTGTCGAAGCCATGTCACCCCCGCAAGGGCTTCTAAGAAGCCTATGCGCGAATGACTAATCGAATTTTATCAAATTTTTCTTAAAAAGTCAATATTTTCTTAAGGAAAGTTTAAGAATTAATTTCTTCTTTTATGATTTTGGCTTTTTTACATATTTTTTTTATTTTTTCACTGTTAGGAATATCCTCTAATAATACTTTTACAAAAGCACTTCCCACAATTACCCCATCAACTCCTTTTGCTTTTTCACGGGCTGTTTTTTCATTAACTCCAAATCCTATATAAAGAGGTGTGTTTGTAATTTCTTTTACTGTTTTTATTATTTCACTTAAATCCTCTTTTTTTTCTGCTCCCGTAATTCCTGCATATGCTACCATGTAAATGAATTCTTTTGGATTTTTTAAAATTTCTTTTATTCTCTCTTTTGAATCCGTAGGCGCTACAAAAGAAATTAAAGGAAATTTTTCTTCATATTCAATCGCTTCTTCATACGGCAAATCAGGAATAATAAAACCTTTAACATCGTATTCTTTGGCTTTTTGAGTCATAAAATCATAGCCTTTATGATAGAAATTGTTAAAATATCCCATCCAATAAATATCAATGTTTTTTGCTGTTTTTTCACTTACTTCAAACGTATCTTTTATTTTATATCCATTTTCTAACGCTCTTTTGTTTATTTCCTGAATTACAGGTCCGTCGGCTACCGGGTCTGAAAAAGGAATTCCAAGCTCTATAGCATCAACTCCATTATTTTGTAAAGCTTCTATTAGTTCTATAGTAAAGTTTTTGTCTGGATATGCTGTTGTTATATAAGCTATTAACTTTTTCATTTATTTCCTTTGGTATAATATATTTTAGAAATTATATCAAAAGGAAGTGCATGAAAAAGACACTTAAAGCTCTTTATAAAAAAGAAAACATTACTATGATAACCGCTTATGATGCATTGTTTGCCAAAATTTTTGATGAATTGGTGGATATTATTCTAGTTGGAGATAGTTTGAATATGAGTTTTTTGGGAGAAAACGATACTTTAAGCACTACGCTTGAGCAGATGATTTATCATACTAAAGCTGTTTGTAACGGAGCTAAAAATGCTTATATCGTAACTGATATGCCCTTTGGTACTTACAATACTCCTGAAGATGCTTTGAAAAATTCGATAAAAATATATAAAGAAACAAAAGCGGATGCTGTAAAGCTTGAAGGCGGAGCTGAAAGAGCCGAAATTGTAAAACTTCTTGCTCAAAACGGTATAGCAGTAGTGGGACATATAGGTCTTATGCCACAATTCAGCAGAAGTGAAGGCGGATATATAGTAAAAGGAAAAGATGAAAAATCAAAACAAAAGCTGCTTAAAGACGCTAAAGCCCTGGAAGAAGCCGGGGCTGTAATGCTTGTTATTGAAGGTGTTAAAGAAGATGTGGCAAAAGAGATAACTGAGAGTGTAAATATTCCGACTATTGGAATAGGAGCTGGAAGATATACGACGGGACAGGTGCTTGTATGGAGTGATATGCTCGGATTTTTTGAAGAGTTTAAACCGAAATTTGTTAGACGGTACTTAAACGGGGCTGAGATTGTAAGAAGTGCTGTTAGAAAATACGTTGATGATGTAATTATGGGAAAATTTCCTGGTGATGAGGAGATTTATTAAAAAAACAGGAGAAAAAATGGCAGTAACTTACTTAGAACATTATACTTTTAGTGATTATATAAAATGGGATGGTGATTGGGAGCTTATATATGGTGCACCTTATGCTATGGCACCTTTTGCACTTCCAAGTCATCAAAAAATTAGTGGAAAAATATTAGTTCAGCTTGATAGAAATTTGGAAAATTGTTCTAAATGTCATGCTTTAATGGAGAGCGAAGTAAAATTTAGCGAAGATACGGTTGTTAGACCTGACGTATTTATAAAATGCGGGGAAATTGATGATATTACAACAACTCCCGAGATTATTTTCGAAGTAGTGAGCAAAGGAAGTATTCAAAGGGATGAGCTTTTAAAATTTAATCTTTATAAGCAAGAAGGGGTTAAATATTACGGAATTGTGTATCCTGATGATAAAAGAGTAAAAATTTATAAGTTAATAAACGGAGAGTATATAAAAATTGCGGATTTAAAAGATGAAATATTTAAAACAGATGATTTAGATTGTAATGTAAAAGTGGATTTTTCTAAAGTTTGGCTGTGAGAAAACTTTAAGAAAATGAAGTTTGAAAATGCTAAAAGACAAAATAAAAACTTTAAATAAACAGACATTACAGATTGTTTAATTATTGAAAGGCAGATAGTGAGAATAGTTGAAATCGAAAAAGTTAGTTTTGAAGAAGGGTATGAAAAATCTTTAAGGCCTCAGAACCTGGATGAATATATAGGTCAGGAGCAGATTAAAAAAAACCTAAAAGTTTTTATAGAAGCGGCTAAAAAAAGAGGGGAGAGCCTTGACCATATGCTTTTTTTCGGACCTCCGGGTCTTGGAAAGACGACACTTGCCAATATTATAGCTAATGAAATGAATGCCAATATTAAAACCATTTCGGCTCCTATGCTTGAAAAATCAGGGGATCTTGCTGCAATTTTAACTAATCTGGAAGAAGGAGATATTTTATTTATCGACGAAATTCACAGACTAAAAGCCTCTATTGAGGAGGTTCTATATTCGGCTATGGAAGATTTCAGGCTTGATATTGTGATAGGAAGCGGTCCGGCGGCTCAGACTATAAAGCTGGATGTAGCTAGATTTACGTTAATAGGAGCTACGACAAGAGCCGGGATGCTAAGTAATCCTCTTCGCGACAGATTTGGTATGAGTTTTAGGCTTAATTTTTACAATGTTGAGGATTTGAGTTTAATTATAAAGCTTGCAAGTAAAAAATTAAACTATGATATAAACACGGATGCGGCACATGAAATAGCCAAACGTTCCCGTGGAACTCCGAGAATAGCTCTTAGGCTTCTTAAAAGGGTTAGGGATTTTGCCGAAGTTGAAGATAAAAAACTTATAGATAAAAAAATAGCAAAATATGCTCTTGACGAACTTGGGATAAACGAACACGGATTTGACGAACTTGACATAAGGTTTTTAAGACTTTTAGTAGATGCCAAAAAACCTCTTGGACTTTCCACAATTGCGGCTGCCTTGAGCGAAGATGAAGATACTATTGAGGAGATGATAGAACCTTTTTTAATAGCAAACGGGTATGTTGAAAAAACGCCTAAGGGAAGGATTGCTACAAGAAAGACTTATGAAATTTTAAATTTAACGCCAAATATTTTGTTTTAGGAAAAAAGATGAAATTTTTGACTTTTTTAACATTTGTGGTGGGATATTTTGTATATTTAACGTATAAGCCATATCTTATGGATATAGCGATAGCTTCTCTTATGGCCATTTCTTTTGGAAAGATAGATTTTATGATTTCCAAATATATAAAAAACAGATATATCGTAACAGCTATAGTTACTTTTATTCTTTCTATTTTAATATTCGGTCCGATATTATATTTTATTATTACAGTGGGTAAGTTTTTGGCTCATATAAATATAGAAGATATAAAGTTGGTGATTCAAAAAGCACAGGATTTAATTTCTTATCTTCCCTCACAAATAGGAAATTATATAAAAAGCTTTTTAACGACTGATAACATTCAAAAAATTTATGAATCCATTATGCCTATTATAGGGACTCTTACCGCTAAGAGCGCTGTTTTTATAAAAGATACTTTTTTGATTATTATATTTTTCTTTTTTGCTACTCTTTACGGAAGAGAAATACTTGATTTTTTTAAGAGAATTATTCCGCTTGAAGACGTAAAACTTGAAAAACTGTTTTTCAGTACCAGTGAAGTTATGAGTGTTGTTTTTTATTCTACTCTTTTAACGGCACTGCTTGAAGGTGTTTTGTTTGGAATAATAGTTAGTTTTTACGGTTTTAATTTTTTCTTTTTTAGTATTATGTATGCTTTTGCTTCTTTAATTCCTGTAATAGGCGGAATTATGATGTGGGGTCCGGTTAGTTTATATCTTTATGCGAACGGAGAAGTGGAAGGCGCTTTGGTTGTTATGATATATTCGATAATAGTAATCTCTATTTTAGCAGATACTTTTGTAAAACCTTTTATCATTGCTGAGATTAAGAAAATTTTTGAATCCGATACGGAGTTAAATTCTCTTCTTATCTTCTTTTCTATCGTTGCGGGACTTTCTTCTTTCGGTCTTTGGGGTATTATCATAGGCCCTGCGGTTACGGCTCTTTTTATTTCTATTCTTAAATTTTATGATAAAGTTAATAAAGTTTAGTCTTTTTGACTAAAATTTTTTTATTTTTTTATTTAACTTTCTTGACTTTTTTCTTTTAAAAGTGTATAATTTCAACGTTATAAAGCATTTGAGTTTGATTATCTAATATAATTTAGGTAATATAAGGTGTTTGAAAATCAATTGTTTGATTGAGATTTGCTTATATGGCATTATTATAAGCCTTTAAAGGAGGGGATTATGGGAAAAAAACATAAAAAAAAACCTGAGGCTGAAATGCAGGCTCAGGAAAATCAAGAAATTAATATAGAAGAAATTTTAAAGCAAAACGAAGAACTTCAAAAGAAACTTGACGAAGCTCTGAGGGCTTATGCAAAATGTGAAAACGATAAAAAGCTTCTTAAAAAAGAAGCTGATGCAATGGTCGATTATGCATATGAAAGATTTGCAAAAGACCTATTGCCTGTAGTTGATAGTTTGGAATTGGCGATAGCTCATGCCAAAGAGCTTGAAAATAAAGAAGAGGCTTTTGATAAGTTGATAGAAGGTGTTGAGCTTACTCTTAAAAAGATGCTTGATACCTTTAAAAATCATGGTATCGAACCGGTTGAACATGAAGAGTTCAATCCTGAATATCACCAGGCTATTCAACATGTTCAAAGCGAAGAGCATAAAGACGGTGATATCGTAGACGTGTATCAAAAGGGATACACTCTAAAAGGAAAATTAATTAGACCATCTATGGTTACAATAAACAAAAAATAAACTTTAAGGAGGGAAAAATGGGAAGAGTAATAGGAATTGACTTAGGTACAACTAACTCAGCAATGGCATATTATGATGGAAAAGATGCAAAAATTATTCCAAATAAAGAAGGTAAAAATACTACTCCATCTGTAGTAGCATTTACTGATAAAGGTATTTTGGTAGGTGAACCTGCTAAAAGACAGGCAATTACAAACCCTGAAAGAACTATTTATTCTGTAAAAAGAATTATGGGTATGATGTGTAATGAGCCAAAAGCTCAGGAAGCTAAAAAACACGTTCAATATAAAATCGTTGATAAAAACGGAGCTTGTGCTGTTGAGGTAGACGGGAAAGTATATACACCTCAAGAAATCAGTGCAAAAATTTTACAAAAATTAAAAAATGACGCGGAAGAATTCTTCGGTGAAGAAGTAACTGAAGCTGTTATTACAGTACCGGCATACTTTAACGACGCTCAAAGAAAAGCGACTCAAGAAGCCGGAAAAATTGCAGGGCTAAACGTTTTAAGAATTATTAACGAACCAACAGCTGCGGCACTTGCATACGGACTTGATAAAAAAGGTGAAGAAAAAGTACTTGTATATGACCTTGGTGGTGGTACTTTTGACGTAACAGTTCTAGAAATCGGCGATGGTACATTCCAAGTACTTGCAACTGACGGTAACGCATTCTTAGGTGGTGATGACTTTGATAATAGAATTGTTCAATGGTTGATTGATGAATTTAAAGCTGAAACTGGAATTGATTTAAGCCAAGACAAAATGGCTCTTCAAAGACTTAAAGATGCTGCTGAGCAGGCTAAAAAAGAGTTGTCAACTAAAGAAGAGACTGAAATCAACTTACCGTTTATTACAGCTGACGCAAGCGGACCAAAACACCTTGTTAAAAAATTAACAAGAGCTAAATTTGAAGCGATGATTGATGATTTATTACAAGAAACATTAACTCATATTGATAACGCACTTAAAGATGCGGGATTAAATAAAGAAGATATCGATGAAATCGTAATGGTTGGTGGTTCAACAAGAATTCCAAAAGTTCAACAACTTGTAAGCGATTATTTTAACGGTAAAAAATTAAATAAATCTGTAAATCCTGACGAAGTTGTGGCACTTGGTGCGGCAATTCAAGCAGGAGTATTAAAAGGTGACGTAAAAGACGTATTGTTACTTGACGTTACACCACTTAGCCTTGGTATTGAAACACTTGGTGGAGTTATGACAAAAATAATCGAAAAAGGTACAACAATACCAGTGAAAAAATCACAAATATTCAGTACGGCTGAAGACAATCAAACAGCAGTTACAATTCACGTATTACAAGGTGAAGCTGAACTTGCTAAAGATAATAAATCACTTGGTCAATTTAACCTTGAAGGTATCAGACCGGCACCAAGAGGTGTACCACAAATCGAAGTTACATTTGATATCGATGCAAACGGTATCTTAAACGTAACAGCAAGAGATAAAGATACAGGTAAAGAGCAAAAAATTACAATTACAGGAAGCTCAACATTAAGTGAAGAAGAAATT
>Ga0256836_1000402_pt1 | contig 23384 bp, 21 predicted proteins | sample 4561380metaG_FD_185974 | JGI IMG/M metagenome (GOLD analysis project Ga0256836, IMG submission 185974) | Hydrothermal vent microbial communities from Guaymas Basin, Mexico - 4561-380 | ecosystem: Environmental > Aquatic > Marine > Hydrothermal vents | place: Mexico: Guaymas Basin | collected...
CCTCTATTATTGGATTTCTCCCCCATATGGTGAATTTCTTTTTATCTTCCTTCCCTTCTTTGGACATCGAACTATTGAATATAAACTTCAAAAGGAAGAATTTAAGAAAAACAACATTTGCAGGGGCTGGGTTCAATTATCCATTCGTTGTTTTCGGGAACAGTTACCCATTCCCCTTGGTGGTTAAAAAGTTGAATCTTTACCCCGCAGGGGCATTTAAAGGTCATTCCCTCCACGGGGATTTCTATAAAAAACACTAACTTCCCGCAGGGGCAAGGAACTTTTAGCCAGTCTGCTAGGTCGCTAAGCTCTATTTTTTTTACTATGGACGCGGGGATAAAGAAATATTTCATATCCACCTCCTTGGCTATTTATTATAGTCAACTTTCATAATGTAGTTCAACTTAATGGAAACTACCTAATAAGAAAAAATGGAAGAGTAAAAAAAGAACTATATAGGGTAAGCTACCAAAACCCTTTCTTTCCCTGCAAAGTCTTTAACAAATTCAACTTTCCAACCGTGGGATTGGAAAAATTTTTGTAAATGCTCCTTTTGGAAGGGTTCAAATTCCAAAACCATAAAGCCGTTGGGGTTTAATAACTCCTTGCAGTGGGTTGCATAAAACTCATGGAATTTGGTTCCGAATTTTCCCCCAAAAAGGGCGACGGGGTTTTCATAGAGCACCTCGGGAGGGAGTTTTTCCCTATCTTCCTCCGCTATATAGGGAGGGTTGGAAACTATAAAATCAAACCTTTGGTTGGAATTTTTAAATTCCCCGCAGAGGGTAAAAATATCTCCTTTGATTACCTTAAAACGGTCTAAAACTCCATAACTTTTTGCGTTTTCTATGGTGTTTTCTACCGCTGTGGGGTCTATCTCTACACCCACCATTTGGAGGTTGGGGAATTCGAGCAAAAGGTTTATAGATATACATCCCGTTCCCGTGCCTATTTCCAGAGCTTTTATTTCCTTTTGGGGGTCGAATTTTTCTTCGATTAACCCTATGGTGGTTTCAATTAAAATTTCGGTTGCTCCGCGGGGGGCTAAAACTCTGGGGAATACTATAAAGGTTCTTCCTAAACAGTCCCATTCCCCCAATAGGTGTTGGACGGGGATGCGTTCCTTACACCGTTTTTCTATAAGTTTTTCCAACTCCGGGAGGTGAAAAAATTCTTCTTCCTCTTTAAGGGCTAACAAAGATGGATGTATTCCCAGAAGGTGGGAAATTAGAAAAAGGCAGTCGCTACGGTAGGTTTCTATAGAACAGTTTTTTAACCTTTTTTGGCACTCTTTAAAAACCTCTTTAACTTTCATAAAAGATTCAAATTAGCGAAGGTATTAAAGTATCCAACCCGGCGGTTTCCTCCAAGCCGAGCATTAGGTTGGCGTTTTGAACCGCCTGCCCCGATGCCCCTTTCACCAAGTTATCAATAGCCGACACAATAACAGCCGTGGAAGTCCTTTCGTCGTAGGCGGGGTAGATAAAACAGAAGTTGGTATTTGCTACCTCCTTACTTTTGGGGGGTTGGTTTAGGATTTGAATGAAAAACTCCTTTTGGTAAACCTCTTTATACAACTCCCTTAGGTCGGTTTTTTTCATTTTTATATATACGGTGGAAATCATTCCTCGGTCTATTGGAACCACCGTAGGGGTGAAACGGATTTTTAAACCTTTGTTGGTTAAAGAGTTTGCTACGAATTCCATTTCGGGGATGTGTCGATGGTTTACCACCTTGTAGGTAAACATGTTGTTGGTCATTTCGGGAAAGTGGAAATGTTGCTTTAAACCCCTTCCCGCACCGCTTACACCCGAAAGGGCGTGAACAATTATAGTTTCATCTGCAATTAAATCTTTAGCCTTGGCCAAAAGAGGGTAAAGGGCCAATAGCGTGGCGGTGGGATAGCAACCAGGATTAGCGACAAGGGAAGCTTTTTTTATTTTCTCCCTATAAATTTCCGGAAGGCCGTAAACAGCTATTTCCAAGGTTGGGGGATATTTATGTTCAAACCCGTAAAAGGTTTTATAGTCTTGGAGGTTCTTAAAACGGTAAGCCCCCGAAAGGTCTACCACTTTATAACCTTTTTCCAACAGTTGGGGAACCAATTCCATAGAAACTTCGTGAGGAAGGGCTAAAAATAAAAGCTCCGCATCGGGGGGAATGTTTTCATAGTCCTCAAATTGGAGTTTTCCCACGGGATATTTTTCCAAGAAAGGGAAAACTTCGGAAACTTTTTTACCTTTGTTGGAAATCGAACCTAAATAGGAAATTTCCATATTGGGGTGGTTTAGAAGGATTTTTATTAGCTCCAAACCGGTATAGCCGGTAGCTCCCAAGATGCCCACTTTTTTGGTCATTGACAAATAGATATTAAGAGAAAAGGAGGATATAAAGAAGTTCTCCTTCTCCACAATTATAGAATTGCTAATACTTCAACATGATCCCCTATTTCTAAATCTTTTACTAAATTTAATGCCTTTTCCTCACAATCAGTTGGAATTACTAGAAAAAACTTTCCTCCTTCATTTTTAGCTATTTCGGCTAGTTTTAACATCTTTTTTTTCGCCTTTTCGCTTTCTAAACTTTCGCAAGTTTCTATTTGAACAGGGATTTCTATTTCTATAGTTAAAACTCCTAATAAGTCTGGAATCAATTCTTCTTCCTCTCCCTCTTCTGTTTCCTCTACAGGTTCAACTTCATAGACTTTTAATCCTTGGTCTGTTAAAAATTTTGCTGTTGCAATGATTAAATCTTCTTTATCAAAATTTTCAGCTTCTTTCATTTTTTTATTTACCCCTCCGCGTTACTTTTTTCTTTTTTTTCTGCTATTATGTTTAATTTGACCAATTCTTCCACGAGTTCAGAATTTATCTGAGAAAAGAGATTCTCTAATTTCTCTTTTAAATCCTCCGTAGAAATTTTCTCATTTCGTAATGTAGCGAGTATTTCATTTAATAGAAACCAATTTTCTAGAGAAATTCTATAAGCAAGGAAAGCTTTTGCATAAGTCTCTACAATAACGTCCGGTAAATCTAGATGTAGTTTAATTTTGTCCTTCATATCCTACTCCTTTAAATTAAAGCTTTAAAAAGAAAAAGAAAGATTAAAGTTTGAAGTTGGTTTTATAGATATCGACAACTTTTAGGAGGGTAGAAGCGTCAGGGTTTTTAGTAATGTCTAGTTTTTCATAAGTTTCCAAAACAGCTCTAGTTAGTTCAGCACCTCGTTTATATCCCTGAGCCAATTCTTTGTCGTAGAGTCCTTTACCTAATGCTTTGTAATAGTTAGCTCCCGATAGTTCTTTAGCTTTTTCGAGAAGTTGTTGGGCTTTGCTTTCTAGACTATTGGCTTTGTTGGTATAAGTTGTTAGAAGTTTTTCTAGACCTTTGTAGAACTTATCAAGGGATTTTTGAGCCATATCTTTAGCTTTAGCTTCGTATTTATCAGCTTTAGCTTCCAATTTGTCAGCTTTTAACTCTAGTTTGTCGGCTTTTTTGAATAGTTTGTAGATAGCTTTAGCCTCTTTATACTCAGCCAATGCTTTATTGTAAGCTTCTTTATCCAATTGGCCGGTAGTCGGGTCTACAAAATCTTCTTTTTTAGGTTTTTGGAGTTTGGCTTCCAACTGTTCCATAGTCCAGCCGGAGCCCAATAGAGCTTCTGCTCTTTTCTCTGCTTCTGCTCTTATTTCTTTCGCTTTTTCTCTCAAAGCTTCGGCTTTGTCCAAGGCTGCTTCGGCTTTTTTAATGTATTTATCTATTTTCTTTGCTGTTTTTAGAATTTTGTCTAAGTATTTTTGTACTTTTTTAACAGCTTTTTCTTCGACTTTTAGGGATTTAACTTCTCCTTTGGCTTCCAATTTGGCTTCTTTTACCGCAGCTTTAAATTCTTTCAATGCTTCTTTGTATTCTTTCAATTGAGCTTTATATTCAGCTAAAGCTTCTTTGTAAGCCGTCTTATCTAATTGACCGGTAGATGGGTCGATAAATTCTTTTTTGCTGGGTTTTTCGGGTTTACCAGGATTTTCAATTTCAATAGTTTCGGTTTTTCCTTCCACTTTTACGTCCAGTTTATTGTGGATAGCTTCGGCGGGAACTGTTAAATCAATTTTTGTTCCATTGGGGAATAGTCCTTCATATTTTCCGAATTTCAAATCTACAATATCGGTTACTTCCAATACGGGGATTTTAACTTCTACTTTTTTATCTCCAAAAACTACTGTTTTTATGTTGTTTCCCACTATCGACCTTTTTGCTATTATTGCTTCTTCTCCAGTAGAGTAGGAGATACCATCTAAGCCTTTACCATTGAGTTTAATATCCAAAACCACATCGTCAAAGTCCTTATCTCCATCCTTTAAACCAGCCGAGTCTTCCCAGTAAAGTTCATATTCTTTAGGATTCAATCTTTTAACTTTTGCTGCAAGAATTCCATTTATTTTATTTGTGCTGAACAGGATGCTATCCCTATTAATGGGGTCGTAATCTTTACCCGATGCAAGATAGAAAACTATAGCATCACCTTTTTTAAGATGAACAGTTTCACCACCTGTTAGTTTTTCATATTGAACTTTCTTTTCCTCTATAATTTTGGTTAATCCTTCTTTTAATTTTTCAACAATTTCCTTACTATCTGTAGATAGTTGATAATAATATCCACCTGTGTCCTTAGCTATCTTTTCGCTATCAACTTTTCCATATGTTCCGCTATGAAGAGCCAAAACCTCTATTCCATGTTTTCTTAAAGCGTCAACAACCTCTTTGTATCCTTTTCCAGGATACGCAGGTTCCTTATCGTGGTCATGAAAAGGTGCATCTGTGCTTAATGCAATTACCTTAATAGCATTTTTTCTCCAACTTAGAGCATCTATAGATCTATATAAAGCTTCTAACTGTGCTTCGGGTCCATCCATACCTCCAAAAGCGTGTAGTTTATTTAGACTAGTCTTGAAAGCTTTTTCATCCGAAGTAAAATCCAAATCTTTACGGAAAGGATAATCTTCGCTTCCACCATAAGGATATCTAGGAAAATCTTTGAAATCCGCTAGAGCAAATCTAACATCGGAACTTTGTTCTTTTAGCAAGCTTACTATTTGAGAAGCTTTTGCTTTAAAGTTGTTTATATCATCCCAGAAGCTTCCAGTGGTGTCTACCAAAAATTCTATATCCAAAGGATAAGTAACTTCTTTTTTTTCTGTATAAAAAGTAGGTGTTAATGCTTCCAACCATCTTCCATTGATATGTTTCTCATCTGCAAATAGAGGGTGAAGTATACCTTCCTCTATTCCATCCATAACTCCATTTTTGTTTTCATCTTTAAATAAGTCTTGAATTTCCTGCGGAGTTAAATAAGCGGCATCGTCAATTTTGAACCATCCACCTAAGTTTTTTCTTTCAGTGCTGCCTTCTTTAAAGCTTATTGTCACGTCAACATCCGTATTGGCGTAGAGAACTCCATCTTTAAACTGAACGGGAAGAGAAAGACGAGAAAAATTTCTTTTTAAATTTTTTACCCACTCGGGGGTAAATCCCTCGCTTCTTACTTGGTCGACCATGACAGTCACCTCCTATAAAGCAAACTTAATTTGTTTGACTTTTAAAGTCAATGATTAAAAGGAAAGATTAAAGTTTGAAGTTGGTTTTATAGATATCGACAACTTTTAGGAGGGTAGAAGCGTCAGGGTTTTTAGTAATGTCTAGTTTTTCATAAGTTTCCAAAACAGCTCTAGTTAGTTCAGCACCTCGTTTATATCCCTGAGCCAATTCTTTGTCGTAGAGTCCTTTACCTAATGCTTTGTAATAGTTAGCTCCCGATAGTTCTTTAGCTTTTTCGAGAAGTTGTTGGGCTTTGCTTTCTAGACTATTGGCTTTGTTGGTATAAGTTGTTAGAAGTTTTTCTAGACCTTTGTAGAACTTATCAAGGGATTTTTGAGCCATATCTTTAGCTTTAGCTTCGTATTTATCAGCTTTAGCTTCCAATTTGTCAGCTTTTAACTCTAGTTTGTCGGCTTTTTTGAATAGTTTGTAGATAGCTTTAGCCTCTTTATACTCAGCCAATGCTTTATTGTAAGCTTCTTTATCCAATTGGCCGGTAGTCGGGTCTACAAAATCTTCTTTTTTAGGTTTTTGGAGTTTGGCTTCCAACTGTTCCATAGTCCAGCCGGAGCCCAATAGAGCTTCTGCTCTTTTCTCTGCTTCTGCTCTTATTTCTTTCGCTTTTTCTCTCAAAGCTTCGGCTTTGTCCAAGGCTGCTTCGGCTTTTTTAATGTATTTATCTATTTTCTTTGCTGTTTTTAGAATTTTGTCTAAGTATTTTTGTACTTTTTTAACAGCTTTTTCTTCGACTTTTAGGGATTTAACTTCTCCTTTGGCTTCCAATTTGGCTTCTTTTACCGCAGCTTTAAATTCTTTCAATGCTTCTTTGTATTCTTTCAATTGAGCTTTATATTCAGCTAAAGCTTCTTTGTAAGCCGTCTTATCTAATTGACCGGTAGATGGGTCGATAAATTCTTTTTTGCTGGGTTTTTCGGGTTTACCAGGATTTTCAATTTCAATAGTTTCGGTTTTTCCTTCCACTTTCACGTCCAGTTTATTGTGGATAGCTTCGGCGGGAACTGTTAATTCAATTTTTGTTCCATTGGGGAATAGTCCTTCATATTTTCCGAATTTCAAATCTACAATATCGGTTACTTCCAATACGGGAATTTTTACTTCTACTTTTTTATCTCCGAATACTATTGTTTTTACATTGTATCCTACTACCGACCTTTTTGCTATTATTGCTTCTGGTTCTAAATTTTTATATCTTTGGAGTTTTATAATTACCGGCAACTCTTCATTTTTTACTGGAGTCCAATATTCAACATCGGTTTGCTGGCCGTCCAATTGGAGAGTGTAGGGATTTCCCCCAACCCATTCTGGTCTTTGACCATTTGCCGCCAATAGTTCTAATTGGGCACTAACAGGCCGCCCATTGAGAGATTTTGCCTCAAACCATACTTTGTAAGTTCCATCAGTATTTTTTTCATACCAAACTTTAAGTAGAAGATTTTCCATTTTTATAGTTGCGGGGTCATTTTTGGTTGCTGTCAGGGGAATTTGGGTTTCTACCACTAAAGATTGGCTAGCTTGCTGTAAACGCGACCGCTGTAGATTATATAGAGCCTCTTTAGTTTTGTTAACCAAGTCTAAAACAAATTCCCTAACTTGGGGGTCGGTTACTTGGGCGAAATCTCCGTTTATTGCCGGATTTAGAACGTTGTTAATTTCGTTGTTTAAGAAGTTTATGTAATCATTTTGGTCTATATTCAAAGTTTCAAAAAGGTGTTTTATTTCTTTTAGGAGTTTGTTTACTGTATTCTTTGCTTCTGCGTAATCGATATCTTGAGCATTTTCCACGATAAACTTTAAAGCTTTGATTAATTCATCTACCTTTGCATAAAAATCTCTAATCGATAAGATTTGATAATTTTGTGTCGATTGGCTGCTACTAACTGCGTTAGTGTTTTTTGTGTTGCCAGGTTGAGTTTGTTTATTGTATGTTTTTAGTAGGAAAGCAAATTGGCATTTAACTTGTGCTTTGTGGTGATGTTTTCCTTGCGGGCCTTTTGCGTGGGGAACGTGTTGATTGCTATGAACTTTCATTTCCTACCTCCTTACACTTATAAAATATCGTCCTTGCTTGCCAAAATGTTAATATCTGTATCAGCTTTTCTTTGGATAAGCTTTTAATAATTATTTGCAAAATAAAAGTCTTTGATGAAAATTTTCGACCCCCGTAGGTTGGTGGTATTAATAGGTTTATCCGGCAGCGGGAAATCTTATATAGCCCGTTATTTGGAAAAATTCGGTTATACCGTTCTAAGGAGCGATGAAATAAGGAAACTTTTGGCGGGAATAAATCCTTATACCAACGCCAAAAGTGAATTTGGCAAGGGAATTTATACCGAAGAAATGACCAAAAAGGTTTACCAAACAATGGTCTCCAAAGCTAAAGAAATTCTTTCCCAAGGGGGGAAGGTGGTCTTAGATGCAACCTTTTTAAAAAATTGGCAGAGGGAACTGGTTTTAAGAAATTTCCCTTCGGCGACCTTTATATGGGTTTGGGCCCCCGAAGAGGTTGTTATTCAAAGACTTAAAACCCGAAAAGGGGATATATCCGACGCCGATGTGTCCGTTTATAGGAAACAGAAAGAAATTTTCGAACCTCCAACGGAGCTTTTAAGAACTTTTGTAATCCAAAGTGAGGAAAAAGAAAAACTTAAAAACCTTTTGGGGTTAAATTTAGGGTAGGGCCTGCCAAAGTTACAGGGTTTCCTTTGAGGGTTACAGTTTCTGTCATTTTTCTACCTCCTTTTGCAAAAATTTGACTTGATTAAGCTATCAGCCATAAGTTGGCATTAAAATGAGCTTTCCCATACCAAAAGATGGTTTATCGCATAAAAGAAATTACATTTGTCCTTACATTCAATAGAAATCCTTTTTTGGGAGAACTCAATTTGTGTCCCTAATTTGGTCAAAAATTTTTCTCCCGAAAAGGGAAAATCGATAAAACCTACGGGAGTTATACATGTTTAAAAAGTTCCAACTTTCGGAAGAAACATTGAAATCCTTAGAAGAAAAAGGTTATTCTCAACCTACCCCAATTCAGGAAAAAGCGATAGGCCCCCTTTTAGAGGGTAAAGATTTAGTAGGGCAAGCCCAAACGGGAACGGGAAAAACCGCCGCCTTTGGTATTCCCATAGTGGAGTTGCTGGAACCCAAAAGCAGAGATATTCAAGCCCTAATATTGGTGCCCACAAGGGAGTTGGCCATTCAGGTGGCCAAAGAGATAAAGGATTTAGGAAAAGGAAGAAAAATAAAAGTTTTGGCTCTCTACGGCGGCAAACCTGTCCGGGGCCAAATAGACCTTTTAAAGAGATTACGTCCCCAAGTAATAGTAGGAACCCCGGGACGGATAAAGGATTTAATCCAAAGGGGGGAGCTAAGACTTTCAAAGCTTAAAATTTTTGTGCTGGACGAAGCCGACCGAATGCTCGATATGGGCTTTATAGAGGATATCGAATATATTTTCAACTCCACTCCCCAAGAAAAGCAGACAATGCTCTTTTCCGCCACTTTGCCCGAAGAAATTAAACAACTAATTAAGAAATTTCTAAAACAAGACCATACAAAGGTTGAAATAGAACCGGAAAAACCCACGGTGGACAAAATAAAACAGACCATTTATAGGGTAGAAAGCAAAGAGCTCTATCAAAGGTTTAAAGAAAAATTGGAAGAGACCCCCTTTAGGAAAGCGATAATATTCACCCAAACCAAGGCCGAAGCGGCCCAGCTTTCTAAAAAACTCAAAGAGGAAGGTTTTAGGGTTGAAGCTTTGCACGGAGACCTTTCTCAACACCGTAGAGAGCAAATATTAAAAAATTTCCGCCAAGGGAAAATAAACCTGCTGGTGGCCACCGACGTAGCCGCCCGCGGTTTGGATATAAAGGACCTCGATGTGGTTTTCAATTACAACCTACCCCAAGATGCGGAAAGTTATATCCACCGCATAGGAAGAACAGGACGTGCGGGAAAGGAAGGTGTAGCAATCTCGTTTAGCTCTGACAACCAAGATGACCGCCTACAAAGGGTTAGAAAGATAGCAAAAGACACCTTTAAGTTTGTAAACCTTTCCAACAAACCCTTAGGTGGTTTGAACAAAAAAAGAAAACCCTTTAAAGGAAAGAGAAAAAACTTTGCCCCCAACCGTAGGATAAGTTTTAACTCCTTGGGGGAAAAATTGGATAGGTTTTCCCCTAAAAAGGATTAAGGTTTTTTATTTTTGCCTCTGTTGGATTTTCCCTAATTTTCGTTCTACCTTGGGTTGCTTTTTAATCTACCTTTATAAAAAGGTATTTGTAAAACATGAGGGCTATTTTAGTAGGTGTTTGGAAAAAGGGAACAACAAAAAGCGAGGCTATCGACTCTATAAATGAACTATCGGGTTTGGTTAAAGCGGTGGGAGGTAAGGTCTTGGGGAAACTTATCCAAAAAAAGGATGTCCCCGACCCCTCCACCTACATAGGTAAAGGAAAAGTTCAAGATTTAAACCTCCTAATCCAAGGAACAAAAGCCGACACGGTGGTATTTGACGACCCACTAACCCCCTCCCAAGTTAAAGAGCTGGAAAAACGCATAAATGCACGGGTTTTAGACCGCACCGACTTGGTATTGGAAATTTTTACCCGAAGGGCAAAAACCAAAGAGGCTAAACTACAGGTAGAACTGGCAAAACTTCAGCATGAACTTCCCCGCCTCTACGGTAAGGGTAAAAAATTTTCCCGACAGGCGGGAGGTATAGGAGGAAGGGGGCCCGGTGAACAAGATGCTGAAATAAGAAAAAGAATCCTAAAAAAGCGTATACACAAAATAAAAACCGAACTGGAGGAAATTAAAAAAAGAAGACGCGAACAGAGAAAGAGAAGAATAAAAGAGGTTTCCAAAGAGGGGAATTTTGTAAGGGTGGCCTTGGTGGGTTATACCAACGTTGGCAAATCAACCCTAATGAAGGCTATAACGGGTAGGGATGTTTTTAAAAAGGATATGCTTTTCGCCACTTTGGACACCACAACCTCGGCCCGCTTTGTCTACCCCGACTTAAAAATCCTTTTAACCGACACGGTGGGATTTATAAATAAACTTCCCACCGAGTTAATAGAAGCTTTTAAAGCTACCTTGGAGGAAATTCAAGAAGCCGACATAATCCTCCATGTGGTAGACGCTTCCGACCCCAAATGGTTGGAAAAAATCGAAACTGTTAACGATATCCTTAAAAAGCTGGATTTGGAAGATACAAAGCAAATATTGGTTTTCAACAAAATAGACCGCTTGATTTCCTCTCCCGAAGAGCTTTCCTATTTAGACCACTCCATGATGGTTGGACAAATTCCCAACGTTTACGTTTCGGCGGAGAAAAAATGGAACATCGACCAACTGCTGGAAAAAATCCGAACTTTGGCTAACCAAAAAAGGGAAGAAGAAAATTTATCACCCCAATAAGGGTTTTAAACTACCGCGGCCATAGATACAACTTTTTTTAAGTCTTTAAAAGCCTTTGCCTTTAGCTCTATATCTTTTGCCAAGGAGGGTTTTCTTAAAAGTTTTAAAAACTCCTCCGTTTGGTAACCCAATTTTTTGAATATTCCCAAATCTTGGAGCTTATAAATTAGGTCGAACGCAACGTGTTTTAATGCTTTTCTACCTTGGTGGTCTATAAAGTCCGCATCTAGAGAATAGCGTTTGGCCATCCACCAATTTTGCTCCATTACCGAGGGATGCAATAGAGGTTCTCCGTAGGTTTCCGAGTAATCTGATATTGCCTTTACCAACCTTGTAATGGTTTTTATTCTTTCCAAATCCCAAAGGGAGTCGAAAACCCTAATTTCCACCGTTCCCAAGTCGGGACGAAGTCTTATATGCCACCAGAGGTCTTTTATGTGTTCTATAACCTTGTTTTGGTAAAGGAAATTAACCAAATCCCTATATTGGTCGAAATTCTCAAACTGAGGAGGTAAACCGGCCCGCGGAAGTTGTTCAAACTTTACCAACCTCCAGCTGTGAATACCTGTATTTTTTCCTTTGTAAAAAATAGAGTTTGCACTTAATGCCAACAGGATAGGAGCAAACTTTACCAAGTTATTAAAAGCCCTCAACGCCCAAGCGGCATTGGGAAAACCTATATGAATATGTATCCCATAAATGTAAAAATCCCTTAATATTTCCTGAAACTGGTTTGCAAAAAATTTATATCTTTCCGAGTAGTTAATTTTAGTTTCCCTTTCGGTAGGTAAAAACAGAGTTCCTAACCCTACAAGGTGAAAACTTTTTTTAACCGCCAGAGGTTTTAGATTTTCCAACAGTTCCTTTAAAAGGTTTATTGCCTCATTTTCATCTTCGGAGGGAGGTGTTACCAACTCCACCATTGATTGGTAAACCTCTTTATGAAGAAAGGGTTGAAACTCTACGGGGATAGTTTCATAAATTTCATCAAAAATATCTTTAGGTTGGAAAGTTTCCCTATCCAATATTTGGAGTTCCCATTCAATTCCCACTGTTAAAGGTTGGGAGCTTTTCCACTCCTTTATAAGGACTGTCATCCTTTTAAAAGATTGTCCAATATTTCTTCTTTATGGCATTAAACTTTACCAAAATTGTCAACGCCGCCCAAATGCAACATTTGGATTCCACCACCATTAATGAAATAGGCATTCCCTCTTTGGTTTTAATGGAAAACGCCGCCCGCGGTGTAGCAAAGGCGGTATTGGAAGAATTTACCACCGCAAGGAAAATATTGGTCGTTGCCGGTAAAGGAAATAACGGGGGAGATGGTATAGCCGCCGCAAGGATTTTGAAAAACTTATACCCCGAAAGGGAGATTGTGGTTTTTCTTCCCTACCAGGTGGATGAATTAAAAGAAGACCCTCAGGTGCAATACAAAATAGCCAAACAAGTTGGGGTTAAATTTGTTAAGGAACTACCACCATTGGAAGAGTTTGACCTAATAATAGACGCCATATTCGGAACAGGTTTTAAACCTCCCATAAAAGGTAGATGGGCCTCCATAGTAAAACAACTAAATGCGGCAGGTAAACCTATTTTGGCCGTCGATATACCCAGCGGAATATCTTCCGACAATGGAGCCGTTTATGAACCCGTTATAAAAGCCCAAGTAACGGTAACTTTTGCCCTACCCAAATATGGGCAGGTTTTATATCCCGCTTCCGCCTATTGTGGAAAGGTTCTAATAAGGGATATATCCATTCCTATCCACCTGTTTGAGGAAAGTTTAAAAACCAACCTAATAGAGGTTTCCAAGCTAAAAGAGATACTCCCTAAAAGGGAACCTTTTACTTATAAAAACCGCGAAGGACATGTATTAATTATCGGAGGTTCGCCGGGCAAAACCGGTGCCGTAATGATGGCGGCTAAAGCGGCCACCGAAGCGGGGGCCGGGTTGGTTACGGCGGGCGTTCCCGAAAGTTTAAATCCTATAGTTGAAAACTTCCTTGTAGAAGAAATGACCAAACCCCTCCCCGAGGTAGAAAAAGGTTATTTACATCCCCTGTTGGGGGATTTTATATTCGAAAGCCCCGACTATAAAAGGTTCACCTCCTTGGTAATAGGGCCTGGTATGGGTAGATTCAAAGGAGGACAAGAACTAATAGAGGATTTTCTAACCCGTTGGGAAAAGCCTATGGTTATAGACGCTGACGGTATAAACAACCTTGCCGACCTGGGAAAGAAGGGCAAAGAACTTCTAAGAAACCGCAAAATCCCTGCGGTATTAACCCCCCATGTGGGAGAAATGCAGCGGCTTACCGGCCTCTACAGCCAGGATATAATCCACAACCAGATAGAGGTAGCACGAAAATTTGCAACCGAAAACAACTGCTATGTGGTATTGAAGGCCGCCCGAACTGTGATAGCGACCCCCGAAGGGGATACATACGTAAATGTTAGAGGAACCCCCGCAATGGCAAAAGGTGGTATGGGAGATGTTCTTTCGGGCATATTGGGTGCTTTAATATCTAAACTCCCTTTAACGGAAGCTTTGGTTTTAGGTGTAAGCCTGCACGCCTTGGCGGGTGAAATATCCGAAGACCAAAAGGATACCGAAAGCGTCCGAGCCACCGACGTAATTAGAAATATCTCTTCCGCCTATAGGTTTATTAGAAACTACAACCCAAACGGGGATAAAAGAAAAAATTTCCTACTCCAATATTAGGAATCACTTAAATTTCTGCTTTTTTTAGAGGTTTAAAACTAACCCTTTCTTTGGTCTATCTTTCTTTTTCTAACCCCTAAAGGTTTCTACAAAAAGAACTATTTTTGTATTTAAACAATGGCAAAACCCTACAAGGTTTACGGAAAAATCCAAAAAGTGGGGGGGATATTTTTAGAAGCTACCGTGCCGGGTGGGAAAGTTGGCTCCCTCGTGGAGATAAAAGGAAAAGATAAAAAACTTTGGGGGGAAATAATTTCCATAAACAAAAACCGTGCGGTAATAATGCCATTCTCCAATCTTTACGGGTTAGACCGTTCGGCAAAAATAGAGGTAAAAGATATTCCCGTTTCGGTTTATGTGGGTGAAGGGTTAATTGGTAAGGTGGTTAACGCCTTTGGAATACCCTTTGACGACAACAAACCACCTTTAAATACCGAACCTAGAGAGATAAAACTCGAACCTATAAATCCCCTCCACAAAGAAAAAATAAAAGAACCTTTCGATACAGGCATAAGGGCGATAAATGGGCTTTATACCTTTGGGAAAGGTCAAAAAGTGGGAATTTTTGCTGCGGCAGGGGTAGGAAAAACCACCATGTTGGGAATGATAACCCGCTTTTCCGAAGCCGATATAGTTGTACTTTCCCTAATCGGAGAAAGGGGGCGGGAAGTCAGGGAATTTGTAGAGGACATTCTCGGCCCTGAGGGAATGAAAAAAAGCATAGTGGTGGTTTCCACCGCCGACGACCCGCCGGTTAACAAAGTGAAAGCGGCCTTTTCCTCGATGGTAATAGCCCGCTATTTTGCATTGGAAAAAGGAAAAAACGTCCTCTTCATGATGGATTCAATAACCCGTTTTGCCATGGCGAAAAGGGAACTAGGGCTGGCTTCGGGAGAACCTCCAACCTTAAAGGGTTATACACCCTCGGTATTTTATGACCTATCTTTGTTGGCCGAAAGTTGCGGAAATTTCAAAAAAGGAAGCATTACAGGTATTTTCTCCGTGTTGGTTGAAGGAGACGATATAACCGACCCCGTTGCCGACTTTATGATAGGTGTTTTGGATGGTCATATAATTTTGAGCCGAAAAAGGGCTTACGAAAATATTTATCCAGCCATAGAACCGCTAAAAAGTATCAGTAGGATTATGCCCAATGTGGTGCCCCCGAAAATTTATGAAATGGCCCAATATATAAAAAGCGTTTACGCAACCTACGAGAAAATGGAGGACGTTATAAATTTAGGTATTTACAAACCCGGTTCCAACCCCAAGGTGGATTTGGCAATAAAAGCCAAACCTCTCATAGACGATTACTTCCGCCAACGGGTCAACGAAAAGGTAGATTTGCAACAGAGCTGGGAGCAATTATCAAATTTATACACTAGAATAAAACAAATGGAGGTTGCTTAAAATGGCCATTGATGGTATAAACAACAGTGTCCAATATGTGGACGACAATTACAATCCCTATAACCTATCAACGGAGGATTTTCTAAAAATCTACACCACCCTCTTGCAGAACCAAGACCCTACCCAACCTATGGATGTAAACCAAATGATTCAGCTTAACTACGAGCTGGAGCAAATTCAATTTATGAACCAATTGGAGGAAACTTTACAAACTCTAATAAACACCCAACAGTTAACCTTTATAACCCAAGCCTCCAACCTTATCGGTAAAACGGTAGTTTTTAAAGAAAATTACATAACCAATCCCCAAGCTCAGTATGTCCTAATTTCCGATTCCAACTACTCCAACGTAGAAATACAAATTATTAACGTGGACACCGGGCAGGTGGTAAAAACTATAAACACCGACCTTCAACAGGGGGAAAACGACCTGGATACCTCTTTCCTACCGGCGGGAACATACGCCGTAAATGTCTACTACAACGGGCAACCTTTGCAGAACGTCCAACTGGGGCAAAAAGATACCGTGCTTTACGTCAGTTTGGTGAATAACCGGCCTGTTGTGGGAACCAATTTTGGCGAAAAATCCTTGAACGATATTCTTTACATTAGTTCTTAAATAATTATGAACTAAAGGAGGAATAAAGGTGGCTACTAAATTCAGACCAATACTAGAAAAATTGGTTAGAGATGCCGGGCTAGAAGGTGCCGTTTTAACCACCGCCGACGGTCTGCCTGTTGAAGCGGTTTTGCCCGCCGGCTTATCCGAAGACCGATTGGCGGCAATGTCGGCGGCTATCCTTTCCTTGGGTGAAAGGGCGGCAATGGAATTGGAAAAAGGAAAGCTGGAACAGATAACAGTTAAAAGTGAAGGTGGCTATGTAATAGTTACCGGTATAGGAAACGAGGCTGTCCTAACGGTAATGGCAGGCCCCGATGCAAAGCTGGGATTGCTTTATCTCGAAATAAGAAAGGCGGAAGAAGAATTATCTAAATTACTTTAATTTTTAGGCTTTAATGCCCTTCGCCCTTGGCCATTTTTAAAGCATGTTTTAACAGTCCGCCCAACATTTGTAGATAGTCCTTAACGGCACCCTTGGAGCCCGGTAAAACCAGCACAATTTTTGAGTTAGGTAAAACATAGCCGCCGCCACGGGAAACAAGAGCCTTTGGAGTATATCGGGTTCCGAATATTCTTATAGCCTCACCAAAACCCTTAATTTCCTTTACTGCCAGTTCGCCAACCGCTTCGGGGGTTATATCTCTGGGGGATAAACCCGTTCCTCCGGTGGTTATAACTATATCGGCACCCTCTTTTAGGGCTTTTTTTATTTCCTCCTGAATAAGACTTTTATCGTCGGGAACAACCTTGTAGTAAACTACCTTTGCCCCTTGTTTCTCTAACAATTCTTTAGCCAACGGCCCGCTTTTGTCTTCGTAAACACCTTTAAAAGCACGGTCGGACACGGTTATAACCGCCGCCTTTATACCTTGTAAGTCTTCAAAATGTTGGCTTTTACCACCTTTTTTATCCAAAAGCTTTATTTCTTCTATAACCATGTTTTTGTCAAAGTTTTTGCACATATCGTAGATGTTTAAAAGGGCTACGCTTACCGCCGTAAGAGCCTCCATTTCATAGCCTGTTCGGGCAATACCTCGGACGGTGGAATAGACTTCGATATAATTTTCCGAAAGCTGCACTTGTATTTCCACATGGTCGAAACCCACAGGGTGGCAAAAAGGTAGCAAGTTGGGTGTTGCCTTTGCTCCGTAGATACCCGCAAGTTTTGAGGCTTCCAAACAGTCCCCTTTGGGTAATTCTTTATTTTTTATCTTTTCCACACATTCCTTAGAAAGCCTAATACGCCCGTAGGCTTTTGCTTCCCTTAGGGTTTCGAATTTACCGGAAACATCTACCGTTCTCATAGTAGGGGAAATTTACCAACAAGAACTTAAGAATGTTTTAACTTTATAAATTCCTCTTTATGGAACACTTCAGTTATTTAACTCCTAACTATGCTCGGCTTCCTGTTAAATTTGTCCGTGGAGAGGGAGTCTATCTTTATGACGAACAGGGAAAGGAATATATAGACCTTCTTTCCGGCATAGGGGTCAACAGTTTAGGTTATAACCATCCGAAGTTAACCAAAGCTATCTGTCAACAGGCCAAGGAGTTAATACATATTTCCAACCTTTTTGAGGTTCCCTATCAAGAGGAGTTGGCCCAAAAGTTGGTTGAAACCTCCTTTGGCCCCAAAAAAGGGAAGGTCTTTTTTTGCAACAGCGGGGCGGAAGCTAACGAGGCCCTCATAAAGCTTATTAGAAAATATTTCTGCGACCTTGGTAAGAACAAATATGAAATAATCACCTTTAAAAGTTCCTTTCATGGCAGAACCTACGGTAGCCTTTCGGCAACGGGACAGCCTAAACTGCACGAAGGTTTTGAACCTATGCTGGAAGGTTTCCGTTATGCGGAATTTAACAATATAGAGAGCGTTAAAGAACTAATCAACGAAAAAACGGCCGCTATACTTATCGAGGTTATTCAGGGTGAAGGTGGCGTTAATCCCGCCGAAGAAAATTTTATAAAGGAACTTTATGAGCTTACCCGCCAAAAAGGCCTTCTTTTTGCCGTTGACGAGGTTCAAACGGGCAACGGTCGAACCGGAAAATATTGGGGTTTTCAACACTACGGTATTGTTCCCGACTTGTTTTCCACAGCGAAAGGTTTGGGCTCAGGTGTGCCTGTAGGGGCTTTGGTCGCCAAAAATGAAATAGCCGAACACTTTACCCCCGGAAGCCACGGTTCAACTTTCGGCGGAAACCCTTTAGCCATGCGGGCGGGTTTGGTGGTTTTCGAGGAATTGGAAAGCGGACTTTTAAACCACGTTGCCCGTGTGGGTAATTATTTCAAAGAGAAATTAACCTCCTTAGGTGTAGGTAAGGTAAAAGGAAAAGGCCTTATGTTGGGTTTGGAATTGGAAAAACCCTGCAAGGATTTTGTTTTAAAAGGACTTAAAAAGGGTCTTGTTTTTAACTGCACCACTCAAAGGGTTTTAAGATTTCTTCCCCCTCTGGTAATTACCGAATATGAAATAGACCGAGCGGTGGAAATATTGGAAGAAATCCTAAAAGAGGAAGATTAATAAAACGAAACCTTTAATTTATCGCTTTTAATTCTTCTTGAATTTTCTGCTTAAGGAAATCTATAAATTCTTCAACCTTCATTGTGCCGAGGTTTTTACCTTCTTTTTTGCCCCTTACCGCCACCGTTTGATTTTCCATTTCTTTATCTCCCACAACTAGCATGTAGGGTATTTTTAACAGTTCCGCCTTACGGATTTTCGCCCCGAGACTTTCCTCCGAGAGGTCAACCTCTACCCTAATACCCGCTTTTTTGAGTTCCTCGGCCACCTTTAGGGCATATTCGTTGTGTCTGTCGGCTATAGGAAGGACTATAGCTTGGGTGGGGGCTATCCAAACGGGAAGCAGGCCGGCGGTGTGCTCCAGTAAAACCCCCGTAAAGCGTTCTATGGAACCCAAAACGGCTCGGTGAATCATATAGGGGCGGTGGGGTTTGTTATCGGGGCCTACATAGGTCATATCGAACCTTTCGGGCAGGTTAAAGTCGAACTGAATTGTAGAGAGTTGCCAGAACCTACCTATGGCGTCTTTAACCTTTATGTCTATTTTCGGGCCGTAAAATGCACCGCCGCCTTCGTCGTAGTCGTAGGCAAGGCCCAGCTCTTTGACGGCGTTAATAAGGGCGTTTGTGGCTACCTCCCATTGCCTATCGTCTCCAACCGACTTTTCGGGGCGGGTGGATATGTAAATCTTGTATTCCTCAAAGCCGAAAACTTTTAGAATATCCAAAGCGAATTTTAAAGCTTTTTTAATTTCCTCGTTAACCTGCTCCTCGGTGCAGATAATGTGAGCGTCGTCTTGGGTAAAGCCCCTAACCCTCAATAGCCCGTGTAGAACGCCCGAAAGTTCATAACGGTAAACGGTTCCCAATTCGAAAAACCTCAGAGGAAGTTCCTTATAACTCCTTACTCGGGATTTGTATATAGCTATGTGGAAGGGGCAGTTCATCGGTTTTACAAAGTAGGTTTCATTATCCATTTCCATAGGGGGGAACATGTTTTCTTTGTAAAACTCCAGGTGTCCCGAAGTTTCCCATAACACCGACTTACCTACATGGGGAGTATATACAAACTGATAACCTCTTTTGTAGTGTTCGTCTCTTAAAAAGTCCTCAAGAAGTTTTCTATATAAAGCTCCCCTCGGTAGCCACAATATAAGTCCCGCTCCTATGTTGTTATCTATGGTGAAAAATTCCAGTTCCTTACCGAGTTTTCTATGGTCTCTTTTTTTAACCTCTTCGAGGAAGTTTAGATAGTTTTTCAAATCCTTTTTAGTCCAAAATGCAACACCGTAAATTCTTTGGAGCATAGGCTGGTCGCTTTTGCCCATCCAGTAGGCACCTGCTATGTGGGAAAGCTTAAATTCCCCCGCCTTTCCTGTGGAAGGTAAGTGCGGCCCTCTACATAGGTCTATAAAGTCCCCTTGTTTGTAAATAGTTATTGGTTGCCCTTCGGGGATGCGGTCTATTATTTGTAGTTTGTATTTTTCCCCCAGCTCGGAAAATAGTTTTTTGGCCTCCTCCCTTGAAAGCTCAATTCTCTCTATAGGAAGGTCGCGTTTAATAATTTCCCGCATTTTTTCTTCGATTTTTGGGAGGTCTTCCTCTTTCAGGTGAACGCCCTCTATTTCAACATCGTAGAAAAAGCCGTTTTCGGTTGTCGGGCCTATCCCGAGGTGGACATTTTTCCTCCCGTAAATTTCGCTTAAGGCCTGGGCAAGAATGTGGGCCATGGTGTGCCGCATAATTTCGAGGCCTTCTTTGGAACCCTTGTAGATAGGTTTTATTTCGGCCGAAAACTCCAAAGGAGTGTGAACATCAAATATCCCACTTTCGGAGGCTTTACTGTCTTGTAGAAGTTCCTCTTTTTGGTCTTCTTTTTTTATCTCTTCCAACGGTTGGACGAGAGCCCCGATAGCCCCTTTTATGTTAAGCTCTTCAAAAATCTTTCCTATAGGGGTTCCTTTAGGAAATTCAAATTCTTTACCCTTAAAAAGGACTTTAATTTTTTCCATGCATTATTAATTTTCGCCCGATTGGAAAATAATTAGAAACTCCTACAGAGGAAAAGGTTTAAGGAATAAACAAGGGAGGGTAAAGTTAAACTTTGTTAACTTCCCCTATTTTGCTTTCCACCGATTTTATTTTTTGCTCCATGCGGTTGGACTTGCCCTTTCGGTAGTCGACCTGCATAACCAGATAGATGCGGTTGCAACCTTCTTCCTGCAAAATTTTGTAGGCTCTGTCTATAAGTTTGAAAACCTCGTTAATATCGTCCGTTTCTATAATGGTGGCCATAGGCGTCAATTTGTAAGGTAGGCCACTTTCTTTTATCAGTTTTATTACTTTGGAAACGTAGGGAGATACACTCTCACCCTTGTCGGTCGGGAACATAGATAAACTTACAAGGTAGCTCATGCCATTAAAGTATCTATATACCTTAGAGGTTCACCAATGATAAACGTCCCCCGTGTGGAAGCCGTCAGTTTAAGACCCTTAGAGGAAGTTCCTTCTATAGCTACCACAGCAAAACCCGAAGTAAGAGAAGGAAAAATCCAACTGGTTAAAACACCTCCCGCGGCAGCTAAGTTTTTCGAGTCGGTTCCCTTGGGTGCAACGCTGGAGGCCGAGGTTGTAAAAGCTTCCAAAGAGGAACTTTTAATACTTCTAAACTTTCAAGGCAGAAAGGTAGAAATATCGGTAAAAAATCCGTTGGGATTGGACTTTATCCCGGGGCAAAAAATACTTCTTACCCTCGTTGATAGAAACCCTTACATTTTAAAAATCCGCCTCCCCATTGAGGAAAACTATCGACTCTTTTCCCTCGTCAGGAGTTTTTTTAACTCACCCTTAGGAAGGGGTTTTTCCTTTTTTCTTAATTTACCCTCTTTGGGATTGGCATTAAAAAACAGCGGTATCTTTTATGAACATAAATTTGTCCGCTACCTGTTGGGACAGGAAAAGAAAGAGAACCTTCAGAGGGACATAAAATACAAACTGCTAACCCTAATTAGGAGCTTCAGCTTAGACCGCCCCAAATACCAACTTATAGCCCTCCCTGCAGGCTTTAATCAAGTAAGGTCGCTACCCGAGATATTCCGATATGTGAACCTTAAAAGTTTTTTGGAAGTTTATTCTCCCTTTTATGAGCTCTCTCCCCGATTAATAGAAACCCTTGACAGTTTTATTTTTCTTACCAGAAGAGAGTTTCTAAAAAAAATCCCTCCCATAAAAAGGAGAAAAATAGAAAAAGGATTCCTTGAAAAGGAAATCTTTTTATCCAAAGTCAATAAAGGAATTTTCAAAAACTTCCCCAAAGAGGCTATTACTATTTCCCAACTGCAGGAGTTGATGGATTTTATCCAAACCTTGCAAGGTTGGGCAGTATCCAACCACTTTAAGAAGGTAATAATTCCTATAACCTATCAAGGAGAAAATTTTTTCGTAGGGATTTACGAAGTAAAGGGTAAAAAGAACATTTCCCTATTGTGGAAAGATGGCTTGGTCAAAATAACCTATACCGAAGCCAGGCCGATAGAACTAAACTTGTTCTTCATTTTAAAGAACAAACAAACAATGGAAAAAATCCGTTCGGAAATAGACCAACTGAAGAAGGAACTTCAGCAGTTGAACCTCAAGGTGGAAAATATAGATTTTTCCGTTGCTCCCAACGTAGAAGAATTATTTATTCTGGATATGGCCGATTCCGATAAAGAACAATTTATGAAAATGTATTTGTGAGACCCTTCATGTTTTATTGGAAGAAACCTTCCCTTAGGGGATAAAAGGGATAAATATCATTAACTTTCTATGGCAATAAAAGTAGCTATCAACGGTTTCGGGAGAATAGGAAGAGGAACCCTCAGGGCCTATTTTGAAGCTCTAAAAGGCTCTTCCAAAGTAGTAATTCCCAACATGGTAAATCCTCAAATGTTGGAAGAAGTGGAAATTGTAGCCATTAACGATGTAGCCGGTGTAAAAAATTCCGCCCACCTATTCAAATACGATTCCGTTCACGGAATATATGAGGGAGAAGTAAAAATAAAAGATGAAAATACTCTGGTAATAGACGGTAAAGAGATAAAAGTGTTTAGCGAATATGACCCCGAAAATCTTCCTTGGAAGGAATTGGGAGTAGATATCGTCTTAGAATGTACAGGAAAGTTCCGCGATAGAGACGGTGCGGGTAAACATCTCAAAGCGGGAGCCAAAAAAGTTATTATTTCCGCCCCCGGGAAAAAAGTTGATAAAACCATTGTATTGGGTGTCAACCACAACGAATATAACCCCAACGAACACCATATAATTTCTAACGCCTCCTGCACAACCAATTGCCTAGCCCCGCTGGCCAAAGTTATAAACGAAAACTTCGGAATAGTAAAAGGAGTTATGACTACTACCCATGCCTACACTATGGATCAAAGACTTTTAGACGGAACCCACAAAGACCTACGAAGAGCCAGGGCGGCGGCTATTAATATAATTCCCACCACAACCGGGGCAGCTAAAGCTACCGGAGAGGTTATACCCTCCCTAAAGGGCAAACTGGAAGCAGAAGCAAGAAGGGTTCCCGTAGCCGACGGTTCAATGATAGACCTAATAGTTGTTTTGGATAAAGAAACCACACCTGAGGAAATTAACGAAGTTATAAAACAAGCCTCTCAAAACGAACTTAAAGGTATACTTCAGTATGTGGAAGAGCCTATAGTTTCCCAAGATATTGTAGGAAATCCATACTCATCAATATTTGACAGCCTACTGACAAAGGTAGTTGGTGGAAATCTTGCCCATTTGGTTGCCTGGTATGATAACGAATGGGGTTATTCCAACCGTATGAGAGATTTAATGCTTTTTGTAGCCGAAAGAATTTCATGATGTTTTTTTTCTTCTTATTCTCGTTATCCCCTTTTTCGGTTTAATGTCAAGTTTTAGGTAGGGATAAAAAAAAGGGCTGGCAGCGACCTACTTTCCCGTGCCGCGGTCCGGCACAGTATCATCGGCGCTGGGGAGCTTAACTGCCGGGTTCGGAATGGAACCGGGTGTTTCCTCCCCGCTATGGCCACCAGCC
>Ga0256836_1000403_pt1 | contig 23380 bp, 20 predicted proteins | sample 4561380metaG_FD_185974 | JGI IMG/M metagenome (GOLD analysis project Ga0256836, IMG submission 185974) | Hydrothermal vent microbial communities from Guaymas Basin, Mexico - 4561-380 | ecosystem: Environmental > Aquatic > Marine > Hydrothermal vents | place: Mexico: Guaymas Basin | collected...
TCCAAGAGCTTGTTCCATTGTATCCACATACATTTCAAACAAACACAGCACTGTTTAAACCCCCAATATTAAACGCATAGATACCGTTCTATTACCTACAAAGCAAAAAATAAAATAAACAAGGAATTAAAAATGAAAAAAACTGTTTTATCAGCTCTAACTGTTGTAACTCTAGGTTCTGTTGCTGCAAACGCAACTCCAAATCCGACTCTTGTATCAAAAAGCGTTTCTGAGGCTACTGGCATCGAACATGAGATCCTTGAGAGAATTCACTTCAAAGGTGATTTAAGACTCAGATATGAGAGTAAAGAGACATACTATAAAGACGGCACAGATAGTACAAATAAATATACGTATCATAATAGATATAGATTAAGATTGATCGCAGGAGTTGACTTGAGTGATAATCTTACATTCAATGTCGGTATGCGAAGTGGCTATGCAAATCCAACTTCAGGAAATCAAACATTTTTGGATGACAAAGCCTTAAGTGATTATTTTTGGCAATCACTCAGATTTAACATCTTAGGTGTAACATATAAAAATGGGGCTTCTACACTGCAAGTTGGAAGAGAGCCCTATATGATCTACAGACCTATCAAATCACAACTTATTTGGGATAATGACATCTCTCTCAATGGTATAAACTATAAGTATGAAAATAATTCTCGCATCATTAATCTGGGTATAGATCAACCAACATATGCTGAACAGGTGACTGCAAAAGATGATATTAACCTCTTTTTTGCACAATATGTAGAGAAAATAAAATTAGAAAATGCGCAACTAAACTTAGGTGCAGGCGTTTATTACTACGATGGTGTTAAAGGCAACACTCCTATTTACGGTACGAACAAGGGTACGGGTATGGGAAATACTTTAGTAAACGGTGTGTTTGAAAATGATTACAACATTGTAGAAGCATTTGGAGAGATCAAATTTAAAAATGTACTTACAAAACCGCTTGCACTAGCTGCAGGAATGGCATACAATGCTGCAGCAAGCAATAAAAACCTTGGATATGACCTGGCGATACAAATAGGAAAAGCAAAAAAAGTCCATGATTGGCAGTTGAAATATTCTTATACATATGTTCAAGCAGATGCCGTACTGGGTGCACATAGTGATTCTGATAATTTCGGTGGTGGTTCTGCTGCTAAAGGGCATGCAATCAGAGCAAAATACAAATTTGGCAAAAGAACCTACCTTGCCGGAACATTCTTTTACAACACACTCTTTGCAGGTAAAAAAGAGGGCAAGCCCGAAGCAGATTATGAGCGTGTGCAACTCGATGCTATCATAAAGTTTTGATACATAGCATGTAATCAATCTGTAACCTAACTGTTTTATACTTTCACAACTTAAATTTAAAAGGTGTAATAAATGACAAAAGTAATCAAACTTGCTCTTGTAGCTTCTGTACTTGCCGGTGGTCTTAGTGCCAATGATGTAATCAAAGGAAGCGGTGCTTCTTTTCCCTACAGTGTTTACCAAAAATGGACAAAAGCATATAATAAAGCTACCGGCATTAAGATTGACTACATCAAAAAAGGTTCTTCAAAAGGAATCAAAGATGCAAAAGCACGTGCAGTTGATTTTGCAGGAACTGATAAACCTTTAAGCCCAAGAGTTTTAAAGAAAAACAACCTTTTTCAATTTCCGGGTGTTGTTGGTGCGATTACAATGGGTTACAACCTTCCGGGTGTAACAGAGATAAAACTAAGCCGTAAGGCAATCGTTGCAATCTCTGAAGGAAAAGTTGCTTACTGGGATAACAAACTTATCTCAGCAGCCAACAAAGGCCTGAAACTTCCACATAAAAAATTAACATTTGTTCACCGTGCAGACGGCTCTGGAACGACATACAACTACACATACTATTTAAGTAAAGTCTCTAAGAAGTGGAGAAAAACATATGGTGCCAAAAAATCACTCAACTGGCCAGGAAACCATCATATCGGTGGAAACACAAATTCCGGTGTTGCAGCACTTATTAAACAGACTCCCTACTCTGTAGGTTATATTGATTATGCTGATGCAAAAAACAATGACATTGCAATGGCTGTTGTTGAGAACAGAGCAGGTAAATACATCAAACCCGAATTAAAAGCTTTCCAAGCTTCAGCAGCAAAAGCAAACCTGAACCCGAAAAAAGATTTTTATGCTGTTATAGCTGATCCAAAAGGTGATGATTCTTATCCGATGGTAGCTGCTACATTTATCTTGGTACCTGCTGAGAAAAAAGATATGGACAAAAGAGTAACAGCATTTTTTGACTGGTCATATAAAAATGGTCAAGATATTGCAAAAAGTCTGGGTTTTGTTCCGTTACCCGAGAGCCTGACAAGCAAAATCAGAACATATTGGGCAGACAAAGGTATTAAATAAGCCTTCTTTTTCAACTCCTGTTTTTTGGAGTTGAATTCCCTCTTGTAATCTCTTTGTAATCAAATTTTTATATAATATCACCATTAATTTCAATTAGGTACATACATGGAAAAACTCTTTCAAAAGGTTTCGTTTACAAGTGCATCTTTAGTGTTAGCCCTTCTTTTAGGGATATTTACTACTCTGTTTGTCGCTGCGAAACCTGCTATTGATGAATTTGGTTTAAAGTTTATCATTGATAAACGCTGGAATCAAGAAGTAGCCCTTCCCTCAGATATACTCAATGCAGAAACAACTCCCACAATAACGGATGAAGCAGCTGTCGATGAGGATGAAATCATTGATGAAGATGATGAGATGATTCTTGATGAGGATGAAGATGACGGTACGCTTACAAAAACCGTCTATGGCGGACTTGTACCTATTGTAGGAACTCTTTTATCTACTATCATAGCTCTTGCGTTTGCACTGCCAATCGCTATGGGGATTGCTGTTTTTCTTGCAGAGATAGCCACAAAAAACATCTCAAAATTTGTAGGAATGGCCATAGAACTGCTTGCAGCAATTCCGAGTATTATCTTTGGAATGTGGGGGCTGTACTATTTCGCACCGATTATTGCTGAAGCCTTTGGAGGGTATCAGGTCTCGCTTTTGACTGCAGGGCTTGTCCTTGGTGTAATGATTTTACCCTTTATGGCAGCGGTAACACGCGACAGTATGAACACAACACCCGATGTTTTAAAAGAGTCGGCTTATGCTCTGGGGGCAACAAAATTTGAAGTAGTAAAAGATATTATTTTTCCATACTCAAAAGTAGGTATCATCGGTTCTATTATTTTAGCATTGGGTCGTGCACTGGGTGAGACAATGGCCGTTGCATTTCTTATCGGAGCAGTCTACTCTATGCCCGATAAAATCACCGACCCTACTATCTCCATCCCCGTTGCGATGGCTGTAAACTTTGGAGAGGCTAGCGGACTTGGAGAGAGTGCCCTGTTTTATCTAGGACTTGTTCTCTTTGTACTAAGTTTTGCAATTATATCCCTTGCAAAATTTTATTTCCTCAAAAAGGCGAAATAATGAGACTTTTAATCAATAAGATATTTCTAGCACTTTCAATATTTTCGGCAACTATCGGTCTGGGATTTTTAGCATGGATACTTATCACTCTCTTTATACAGGGTCTTGGCTCACTACACCTCAGCCTTTTTCTCAATGACTTGGTAGATGGCGGGTTAAGAAATCTTATCGTCGGTCAACTTATTTTGGCACTATTGGCAGGAGCAATCGGAATTCCACTTGGGATGGTTGCCGGTATTTATATCCGTGAGTATGGCAGAGGCAAGTATGCTGCGTTTATCAGGGACTTAAGCGACATAATGATGTCAGCACCTTCTATTGTTATCGGTGCTTTTGTTTATGCTGTTGCCGTTCGTCCCTACGGAGGAGCAAATGGATTTGCCGGTATCATCGCACTCTCAATTATGATGATACCTATCATCATAAACACAACAGACTCAATGCTCTCACTTGTTCCAAAAGAGCTTAGAGAAGCGGGAATCGCTCTTGGCGCATCAAAATACAGAGTTATTTTAGATATTGTTATCAAAGCTGCAAAAGTCGGGATTATGACCGGTATCTTACTCGCTTTTGCAAGAATTGCAGGAGAGACGGCACCACTTCTCTTTACTTCAGAGACAAGTAACTACTTCAGCGTAGATTTAACAGAGAGTTTTCCATCACTAACGGTAAGTATCTATAACCTTGCAAATGAACCGGAACAATCAAGCCGTGATTTGGCATGGGCCGCTTCATTTATCCTTACCGTCATGGTTCTTATCATCAACCTTTTGGGTAGATATATCACAAGAAATAAAAAATAAAAGGAATAACTACTATGTCTGTTATGAACATTAAAAACTTTTCGTTTACATACCCGGGGGTTGACCATCCCTCTTTAAAAAATATTAACTTACAGATTGAGAAAAATAAAATTACAGCACTGATAGGACCTAGTGGCTGTGGCAAGTCAACACTACTGCGTTCTATGAACCGTATTCATGATCTCTATCCAGGAAACACATATGATGGTAAAATTGAACTACTCGATTTTGAGACAGGCAAGTACAGCAATATTTTAGATATCAAAAAAGAGAATGAATTTATAGAGTTACGCCAAAAGGTAGGAATGATTTTTCAAAAACCGACTCCTTTTCCTATGAGCATCTTTGATAATGTCGCTTATGGTCTTAAAATTGCCGGTATCAAAAACAAAACAGAGCTTAAAGACAGAGTGGAAACAGCACTTAAAGGTTCAGCTTTGTGGAAAGAGGTTCACGACAGACTTGACAAATCAGCAATGGGACTCTCAGGAGGGCAGCAACAGCGTCTCTGCATTGCCCGTGCAGTTGCTGTAAAACCAGAAGTTTTACTATTTGATGAACCTACATCAGCACTGGATCCTATTTCAACTGCTGCCATTGAAGAGCTTATCGTTGAACTTAGAAAAGATGTATCAATTGCCATTGTTACACATAATATGCAGCAGGCTTCACGTATCAGTGACTATACTGCATTTATGTATTTGGGAGATCTGATAGAATTTGACAAGACAGAGAATATCTTCCTAAATCCAAAAGAGAAACAGACTGAAGATTATATTACAGGCCGTTTTGGTTAAGAATACAATAATAAAAAAGAGAGGAAAAATTTATGTTACCAACTTTTAGGACGAATCTGGATGAAGTAAAAAATAAAATAACTTCCATAGGGAATGACCTTGTAAAAGCAAACGAGCTTATACTTGAGGCTTTAAAAGATTGTAATCAGGAGCTTTTTAACGAAGCAAGAAACTCCATCAAAAACATCACATCAAGAACTGATGAGATAGACAATGCCATTATAAAAATCCTGGCTCTGTATACACCTGAAGCAAAAGATTTACGAAGAGTCGTTGCCTATTTCAAAATTACAAACGAGATAGCTAGAGCATGCTCAAATACTCGAAGTTTTATCCGTGGATTTACTGATGTATGTAATGATTTGGATGTGCATACTATTAATGAATATACGCTTCCTATGCAGACCTCAACCGTCAAAGCGATCAAAACCAGCATTGCAATGATTAATATTGAAGATGCAGATGAGTTGCAAGAGATGTATGAGGATGTTCTTATCGAGGAAAATAAAGCTGATGACCTCTATGAAATGATAGAGAGACAGCTTGTAACAGAAGCTGAGAACAGTTCAAAAGGATTTGAAAAATTTCATAAAATGCTTAAAGCATTAAGAAAAAGTGAAAAGATTGCAGGTCGTGCAATCAGTGTTGCCAACCTCCTTGTTTACATCAAAGTTGGCGGAACAATACACAACTAAAACTGCAAAGGTAAAAAGTGTTAAAATTTCATCAAATAATCTTACGAAAATTCTTAATACTTTTTACGTTCCTATTTATTATCATAGGAGTTATCGTCCATTACTGGACATATGAATACTACCTAGAATCTTCCAAACAGTCACTCCTGCAGGATGTTGAACTTATTTCATATACTTTAGATAAAAACACTGACTTGGATCTACTTGCCAAAAAGATAAAAAACAATCTTCAACTGCGTTTGACAATTATAGATCAAAACGGGCTTATACTCGCCGAGTCAGATAAAGATAAAAAGAGTATGGATAATCACAGATACAGACCCGAAATCTTACAATCAGACCGTGAAAATTTTGGCTACAGTATTCGCTATTCACGTACTCTACAGAGAGATATGCTCTATGTGGTCAAAAAAGTCAGTTTTAACGACAAATATATTTATATCAGGCTGGCAAAAGAGATAAAAGGAATTTATGTAGAATTTTTAAACCTTGGCATCAAAATCTCTGCTGTGCTTGTTCTCTTTTTTATTATTTTATTTATCCTGAGCTATAAGATAAATACACAAATCCAACATGAAACAAACAAAATTGTAAATTTTTTAAAAGCACTGACAAAAAAAGACAAACCGACATATATCTCTTCAAGATACTCTCAAGAGTTTGCACTCATCACGAGCCTGCTTACAAAAGTTTCCAAAATTCTTGCAAAAAAAGACAAACAGCAGGAGAAATATACTCGTAAACTGCAAAATGCAAATGCACAAAAAGATGATATTATCTCTGCTATAAGCCATGAATTTAAAAACCCCATTGCTGTTGTCAACGGATACTCTCAAACACTTCTTGAAGATGAAAACCTCAATCTCTCCATACGCAAAAAATTTCTGAAAAAAATCTATAACAACGGGGTAAAACTCAGTAATCTTATAGATACGCTGCGACTCTCTATAAAACTTGACGGTGAGCAGCTCTCCGTAAAAAAAACAGAGGTCAATCTCTACGAACTCTCTGTAGAGTGCGTAAAAAATCTACAGATAAACTATCCTCACAGAGAAGCGTTTGTAGAAGGTGATACAAACGCAACCGTAAAAGCGGACAAAACACTGTTGGAAATAGTTATTACAAATCTCATTGAAAATGCTTTTAAATATTCAGAGGATGAAGTGCATATCGTTATCTCTTCAAAACATCTTGAAGTAAAAGACAGCGGAATCGGCATAAAAGAGGATGACTTAAAAAATATTACTGAAAAATTTTACAGAGTACATACAAACAGTTGGAACAACTCTCTTGGTCTTGGTCTCTTTTTGGTCAATAAAATTATCAAACTCCATAACTTTTCCCTAAATATCAAGAGTAAAATAAATAAAGGCTCCAGCTTTAGCATCGAGTTTTAATAATAAGCATACCTTAACTATAACTTTACGAAACATATCTGTCAGATGATTATTTTTTCATCAATATTAAAACAATATTTACAAATTATTGAGATATACTACAAACAGATAAAATTCAGGAGAAAAATTAATGGCAAATTTTGTTAATAATATAGAAGAGTTCTTTTCATTTTGTAATGAAAATGATGTACAATTTGTAGATTTAAGATTTAGTGATATAAAAGGTGCTTGGCATCACCTGACATACCGTTACAGTGCGGTGAATGCAGAAATTTTAGAAAACGGTTTCCCTTTTGACGGTTCTTCAGTTGAAGCTTGGCAGCCGATTAATAAATCGGACATGCTTTTAAAAGCAGATGTTCCAACAGCATTTCTTGATCCTTTTACTGCTGATCCTACTATTATTCTTATCTGTGATGTTTATGATATTTACAAAAATGAACTTTATGAGAGATGTCCGCGTTCAATTGCTAAAAAAGCGTTAAAACATGCAGAAGAGATTGGAATTGCCGATGCAGCCTACTTCGGTCCGGAAAATGAATTCTTCATTTTTGATGATGTTAAATTTGTTGATAATATTAATGAAATGGGATTCAAAGTAGATACAGAAGAGGGTGAATGGAATTCCGGCACTGAATATGACGAAATGTACAATACAGGTCACAGACCTGGAACTAAAGGCGGCTATTTCCCTGTAGCACCGACAGATTCTATGGTAGATATGCGTGCTGAAATGATGCAGGTATTAGAACAAGTAGGTCTTGAAGTAATTTTAGGACACCATGAAGTTGCACAGGGGCAAGGTGAAATCGGAATTGTTTTTGGTGACATTATCACAGCCGGCGACAATGTTCAAAAGTATAAATATGTTGTCAAAATGATTGCGCACCTTAACGGCAAAACTGCAACATTTATGCCAAAACCACTTTACGGAGATAACGGAAACGGTATGCATGTTCACCAATCTTTATGGAAAGATGGTAAAAATCTTTTTTACAAAGAAGGAAACTATGGTAATCTAAGTGAGATGGCTATTCATTATGCAGGTGGTATATTTAAGCATGCTGCTGCAGTCTCAGCTTTCACTAACCCTTCAACAAACTCATACAAACGTCTTATTCCTGGATTTGAAGCACCAAGTATTCTTACATACTCTTCTCAAAATCGTTCTGCTGCTTGTCGTATTCCATACGGTGCAGGTGAAAAAGCAACTCGTATTGAGATGAGATTTCCGGATTCTTCTGCATGCCCATACCTTGCATTTGCTGTTATGATGATGGCAGGAATTGATGGTATCAAGAACAGTACAATTCCTGTTGGACCAATGGATGAGGATCTTTTTGAACTCTCTCTTGATGAGATTCGTGAAAAAAATATTCCTCAAATGCCACATACACTTCGTGAAGCATTAGAAGGCCTCATAGCTGACAATGACTTCCTACAGCCTGTATTTTCATCAGAATTTTTAAATGCTTACCAACATTATAAATTTGAGCGTGATGTATGGCCAGATGAAGGTCGTCCAACAGCATTTGAATTTAAAACTACTTATCAATGCTAGCACTTTTCTCCCTTTTGGGAGAAAATTCCTCTTAAACAATAAATATTATCCTTTAAATTTTCCAACTAATTCTAAAACTTCTTTTTAAAAACTTCCAAATTCGCTATAATTTCGCCATTAATAACAAATGTAAGAGTGTGTTATTAAAAATTTCAAGTTAAAGGATTCACTATGAATCATATTCCCAGTGGCAAGTATAAGCCATATCCAAAAATAGATTTGCCAGATAGACAATGGCCTGATAATACTATTACAAAAGCTCCAAGATGGTGTAGTGTAGATTTACGTGATGGAAATCAAGCACTTATCAATCCTATGGACATGAATAAAAAACTTGAACTTTTTGCACTCTTACTCAAACTTGGATTTAAAGAGATAGAGGTTGGATTTCCATCAGCATCTAAAATAGAGTATGACTTTTTACGTAAACTTGTTGATGAGGATTTAATCCCTGATGATGTTACCATTCAAGTGCTAGTGCAAGCTAGAGAACATCTAATAGCAAAAACTTTTGAAGCTTTACGTGGGGTAAAAAAAGCAACTGTACATCTTTATAACTCAACTTCAATAGCGCAAAGAAAAATAGTTTTTGCAAAGTCTCAAGAGGAGATAATTGCGTTGGCGCTTGAGGGTGTTGATTTGGTAAAAAAATATGAAGCATCACATGATGGAGAGATATTTTTAGAGTATTCACCTGAGAGTTTTACAGGTACAGAGTTGGAGTTTGCCGCACGCATCTCAAACGCAGTGACCGCACGTTGGGGCATTAGTGATTCTCGTCAAGTTATCATCAATCTACCTGCAACTGTAGAGATGGCAACACCAAACATCTATGCAGATCAAATAGAGTGGATGAGCCGACACCTTGATAATAGAAAAAATGTCATAATCTCAACACATACACATAATGACAGAGGAACATCAATAGCTGCAACAGAGTTGGCACTTTTGGCTGGTGCTGACAGAGTTGAGGGGACACTTTTGAGCAATGGAGAGCGTACAGGAAATGTTGATATCATTACCTTGGCTCTTAATATGACAACACAGGGAATAGAGAGTGGACTTGATTTTTCAGATGTCAATGAAGTCGTAGAAGTGGTAGAACGTGTAACAGAGTTACCTACTCATCCACGTCATCCTTATGTTGGAGAGCTTGTCTATACGGCTTTTTCCGGTTCTCACCAAGATGCCATAAACAAAGGTTTGGCATACCAGCAGGCAAAAGAGGACCCTTTTTGGGAAGTTCCCTACTTGCCTATAGACCCTGCAGATGTGGGACGTACCTATGAGTCCATTATTCGTATCAATTCACAATCAGGTAAAGGTGGTGTTGCCTATATTTTAGAGAAAAATTACGGTTACCAGCTTCCAAAAGCAATGCATCCTGAAATTGGTCGTGCAGTGCAGGCTTTAAGTGATGAGAAGGGAAGAGAATTAAGTCCTGAGGAGATTTTAGAGGTCTTTAAAAATACCTACTTTAATATCAAAGAGCATATCTCATTTAAAGATGTCTCTTTGACATCGGATAATGGTACTTCAAAATGTACACTGACTTATATTAATGCCCATAACAAAGAGATTATCTCTGAAGGTGAAGGCAACGGTCCCATCGATGCCTGCAAAAATGCTCTTATGAAAGAGTACAAAAATGAGTTTACGATTAAATCTTACTCTGAGCACTCATGCGGAGACAAAAGCACGGCAAAAGCTGTTGCTTACATAGAGATACAAACAAAAGAGATACTCTCCTGCTTTGGAGTCGGAGCAGACAACGATATTACAGTCGCTTCTATCAAAGCACTCTTTTGTGCATTAAACAGAGCTTTTAACTAAAAGCTCATTCCAAATATTATCTCCGGGTATGAGTTAGTACACTCTAACTCACCCGGACAGTTTGTATACTGCTCATAAGCATATCCAAAAGAGGCATAGGTATTTTTTGTATTTATCAAAGCAATACCTCCTCTTGCACCCACAGCACCATGGTTCTCTCTACCGCTTACAAAAGTTTGACGCGTAAAAACACCAAGGTAAGGTCTTACTTTTTTTGATGCTTCAATATAGTAGTTGGACCCTACGGAGAGTTCATTTTGTGTTGGCGTAGCATTAAACCAACCTCTATAATAGAGGTTTACATTAAGATTATCCATTATAAAATAGCTGCCAGAGACTCCCACTAAAACATAATCCTGTCCGTAACTACTAGCAGCTCCCACCGATACACCAACATTTGAGGAACCTTTTACAAATATGTCTGCGTTTAGATATGTAACTACACTGCTATAAAAAGCCAAGATATATAATATTTTCTTTATCAAAATAGTAACTCCCCTTCTGGATCAGCCTCTTCTTCTAATCGAGGAGGCTTGGATATATTGCTGAAATACTCTTTTTTACCATCTATTTGTACCTCTATTATACCTTCAGGAACATCAAACTTACGTTTTACCTGAGGATAAAGTTTTAAGAGTTTTTGATAGTAACTTCTAAACGCAGGACCAGAAACACGTCCTCCGGTCTCTTTGTGATACATAGGGGTATTATCGTCATTTCCAAACCACACAACGGTCTCTATGGTAGGAGAGTAACCTGCAAACCATGCATCTATATTGTTATTTGTTGTGCCTGTTTTACCGGCAAGTTCAATCCCGCGTGCATTAGCCCGTCTTCCTGTTCCTCTTTTTACTACATCACGTAAAATTGTAGTCATTATAAAGGACTGCGTTTGCAAAGATGTTCTTATCTCCTCATGCTCTTTCTCATAAATCGTATGCCCCTTCTTCTCAATTGATGTAACAAGGTGCGGTGTCACCTGCACACCTTGATTTGAAAATGATGTATAGTATTTTGCCAACTCCAAAGGAGACATGGACATTGTTCCCAGAGCAATTGAGAGGTCATTGGGAATATTTTTAATATGAAATTTTTTCAACTCTCTTAAGAGCTGTTGCAGCCCGATATCATTCACTAAATTGATTGTGGCCAGATTTCTTGAGTGAATCAAAGCCTCTCGCAGTGTTACTAGACCTTTATAATTCTTTTCATAGTTTTTAGGTCTCCACTTCATATCTTCACCATTCTTTTCATATTTGTATGTTTTGGCGATATCTACCAGTTTTGTTGCACCACTGTAACCCAAATCAATGGCAACCTGATAGATAAAAGGCTTAAATGCAGAACCAGGCTGGCGTTTTCCCTGTGTAGCACGATTATACGAGCTTTTCTTGTAATCCACACTCCCCACAAGTGCCAAAATATCACCACTTGCAGAATCAAGAGAGACAATCGCCCCGTTAAGCTGTGAAACATTTACATCTTGAAGTTCAAATTTCTCATCGCCAGTTGCACGAGCATACTCAAGCTTTTGCAGATCCTTCTCTTTATACTTTTCTATTCTTTTTAAAGCCAGATCATACGCATATTTGAGTGATTTTTTTGCTGCGTTTTGAAGTTGCAGGTCTATAGTTGTATATACTTCATAGCCACCTGTTTTAAAATCCTTTATCCCTAACCCTCTTAATCTTCTTCCCACTTCATCAACTATAAAAGGTGCTCTGTTTTGAGTAAGGGTATCATCATAAACTACAGGGCTCTCTGCAAGTGCCTTCTCAAATGTTGCATCATCTATCCAGCCTAGAGTATGCATTCTTGTCACTACGCGATTTGCTCTTCCCATAGAAATATCATAATTTTTTGTCGGGGCATAAGTACTCGGTGCTTTTGGCAGACCCACTAATATTGCCATCTCCTTTAGAGTAAGGTCTGATAGTTTTTTATGAAAATACCCATCCGCAGCCGTCTTGACACCATAGTATCCGTGTCCGTAGTAAATCTCATTAAGATAGCGCTCAAGAATTTGCTTTTTTGTAAGGGCCTGTTCTATCTTGTATGCGTAGATAAGCTCTTTAATTTTTCGTGATAGTTTTTTCTCGCGTGTAAGGAGTTTGTTTTTGACAAGCTGCTGTGTAATGGTACTTGCACCCTCGACCATCTTCCTTGCCTTTACATCTTTTATGATTGCACGAAAGATTGCATCAAAATTGACACCGGAGTGTTCAAAAAAAGTTGTATCTTCTATGGCAACAAGAGCTTCGATGATTCGGGGAGGAATCTCATCAAAAGTTGCATAGTATCTGTTTTTCTTATTAAAGACATTCGCAATTTTTTCACCGTTTTTATCATAAATACGACTTGTCAGCTCAGGTTTGTAATCAACAAGTGATGAGATATCGTAATCATACTTAAAATAGTAATATCCAACTAAAAAAACAGGAGATAAAATCCCCACTATAAACAGTGTTATAAATATTTTTTTTATCATACTCTATAATTCCTATTTGCAAAATTTGCTTCTATCAAAGTTTTGGTATACTCTTGTTTTGGAGCTTTCAGTACTTCTAAAAGTCTACCTGACTCAACCAAACGTCCGTTTTTTATGATAACTACATCTTCACATAAATCTTTTGCCGATGCAATATCATGTGTTACAAAAAGCATTTTAAATGCCTCTTTGCTTTGCAGTCTCTTTAGAAGTTCAATTATCACCGACTTTGTATCAGGGTCAAGTGCCGTTGTCGGTTCGTCCAATAACAATAATTTCGGTCTCTTCTCCAGTGCCATGGCAATAACAACTCTTTGTAACTGTCCACCAGAGAGTTCAGGAGGAAATCTCTCTAAGAACTGGCTCTGCAACCCCACTTCATCAAAAAGCTCTAAAACTCTCTCTTTGGATGAGAAGAACTGTTTTTTTATTTTTGTTAGCGGAGAGAGCGCCGTAAAGGGATTTTGAGGAACAAATGCAATAGTCTTGCCACTGATAAGTTCAAAATCACTCGTCTGCTCCATCTCCAGTGTCATACCCAAGGGAAGCATTCCAAGCAGTGCTTTAATAGTTAAACTTTTTCCGCTGCCACTTTGACCGATAAGAGCCAAAGAGCTTCTAATCTCAAAAGCAATATTGACTAACTCTTGTTGGTTAAAATAGATCTGAAGCTTTGAAACATTCATCTTTTGGCCAACATTTCACATATGAAATTTAAATCTTGCAAACTCTCGCCAACTCTCGCTATAAGACGGATAATTGCTTTTGAAACTGTTGGCTGTCTTATGGCACCTACTGCATATCCATGAGAGAGCAGTTCATTTTTTATCTCTATAACCCGCCGGTTATCCCCATATACTATAGGAACTATCAAACCATCTACTTTGATACCGAGTTTATCACGAACGATAAGCCTGCGTTTAGCAATCTCAGCTTTTAAAGTCACTGCGTTTGAGAGAATATACTCAAGAGAATTATGGGCTAAAAGCGTATCATACAGAGATAAAGAGGTTGCATAAATAACAGGTTTTGCTCTATTGAGCAGATACTCTGCAATATGATGTGAAGAGAGGATAAAAGCTCCAAAACTACCATAGGCTTTACCTAGAGTACCCATTTTAATGTAATTCTTCTTTATTGGGATTTTATAATGCTCAAAAACTCCCATCAATCTCTCACCAACTACACCGCTGCTGTGAGCTTCATCCACAATAAGCAGCGCTTCATAAGCATCTGCTAGTGCAAATACCTCTTTAGCACATAAATCACCATCCATAGAGTAGATGCCCTCTACTGCAATTACCTTGCGTTTGGCACTGCTGCGTTTACACAGCTCATCGAGATGATTCATATCATTGTGACGGAATACAACAACATTCATCTCTGCGATCTGTGATGCCAATATACCAGAAGCATGATACAACTCATCTATAAAAAGAGTATCCCCTTTTCTCACAAGTGCCTCAATAAGTGCAATATTTGCATTAAAGCCGCTGCCTAGTACAATAGCCTCTTCAAAACCGTTTGCCGCAGCCAAAGCTTCTTCAAAATCTTTATGAATCTGATGGTAGCCATTTACAAGCATTGAGGCTTTTGAGGCATGCACTGCGTTTAGAGAGAGTGTTTGGCATGCCTTTTCATGAAGTTCTTTTCTATGGGCAAGTCCCAAATAATCATTTGAAGCAAAATCTTTTATAGTGTAGTCAACAACTTCACGTCTGCGCAACCTTTGTGCTCTTTTGAGCGCTTTTAACTCATTTTCGTAAAACTTCATCCTAACACTACTTTGTTGCGTCCACTCTCTTTTGCTTCATACAGAGCCTTATCAGCACGTTTGAACATACTGTCTTTATCTTCGCAGTCCACAAGTTCTGTTACTCCAAAACTCATAGTAATAGAGAGAATATGCTGAGAATTTTCTACCTCTTTACGTATTTTTTCCGCAAGTTTATAGGCGTCTATCTTAGATGTATTTGGGGCGATGATAACGAACTCCTCCCCTCCTATCCTACATATCATATCACTCTCTCTTAACATCAGCGAAATCATCTCCATGTATTCAATCAGAACTTTATCCCCTATATCATGCCCGTGAACATCATTTACCTGCTTAAAATGGTCAATATCGAACATAATGATCGAGAGGGGATCCCCATATCTGCATGCACGTGAAATCTCATACTGCATTCTTGACTCATAAAAACGTCTGTTCTTTATACCGGTGAGAGGATCCGTTACTGTTCTCTCCTCAAGTTCATGTTTATAAATCTCTTGTTCAGTAATATCTGCAAGAATTATGGCAATCTGTAGAGGATTTTGAGAAATTTTTGAAGCTGAAGCAAGAAAATAAAAAATTATCCCATTTATTTCCATCTTTATTTTATTATCTTCTTCCTGGTGTTCTAAAAGATAATCAACCCAGTTTATGCCATCCATCTCTTTTTGTAAATAACCGTTTTCTTCAACAAAAAACTCACATATACAACTGTGGCTTTGAAGAAAATCTCGAAGTGTTTTGTACTCTTTAAAATAGTTAAAAAAGGCTTTATTTACATCTGTTATCGTATCTCCGTCGTTTGTAAGGACAATATTACCTGAGGTATCTATGATACTTTTATAATACTTTTTCTGCTTTTGAATAATAAAATAGATGCCTATATTGCCTATAACAGCAATCAAAATAACAATAAAAACACCAAACAGCAACCATTTTAATATAAAATCATCAATATTTGAGGATGTAATATCTGTAAGTTTTTTAAACATAATATAGACACCGAGAGGATGATCGGCATCGTATATCAGATATGAAGTAATCAAATAACCATTTTCTACTTTATATCCATTGTTAAAATAGTTTTGTATACCATGTGTAGAGAGATACTCGAGCAGTTTCTTATCAACATTTATATTCGATACATAGTAGTTTCCAATAAAGATTTTATTCCATGGATATTTCAACTGTTTTTTAAAGCGTGCATCAGCAACGACAACCGACTCAGCTCCCATTCTCTGCAGAACATTTGTGATTGAATTAAAGTGAGATATCACCTCTACCAAACCAATAAATTTTCCATTATCAAAAATAGGAGCTATAGACCTTAAGGAGATGTCAAACTCCCCTATACTAATCGAGATCAATGGTTTTTTTATATTAAGTGCCTGCTTTATATCTCCTCGAATCTTACTGAGATCAGTACCATTGCGTTTACTCCAACTTCTATAGAGTGAGACTCCTTTTGCATCAATGATTTGTATCCAAATATTTTTATAGAGTGTACTGTTTGCATATTCATAGACTAAATCATCATAATAGTTACTAGGAATTTGTTTTTCTTCAATATATTTTATAAGCTGTTTATCCTGTTTGGCTATGGTTATTGCCAGTCCTAAAGTCGCTTTATGTTTTATATCTATCATATTGCGTAAACTTTCTCTCAATGAGAGAGCCTGCTTCTCATAATTATGGTGAATAAACTCCTCTTTTGTTACTTTCAAAAAATAAAAATAAGAAAAAAATGCAAAAAGAGCCAGAGTCAACAGAGTAATACCAAGCATATAAATACGGCTGTTTTTAATCATCTAAAACTCTTCAATACCTCAACACAGAGTCCCATAGCGGTACTCTCAAAACCTTTTACCTCTTTTATGTAAGATTTACAAAAACCTTCAACCATACAGGCACCGGCTTTACCTCTCCACTCTCCACTCTTTAGGTATCTATCCAAATCGTCCTGATTAAAATCATCAAAGATGTAGTCAGTTTGAGAAATATCTATGATTTTTTTCTCTTTGGAGTGATAAATCATACATGTAATTATGCTCGTAATATTTCCACTTTGCGTCATTAAAATATTACGGGCATCATCCACACATCTGGCCTTTCGTAAAATATGCCCCTGGGATGTAACAACCGTATCTGCTACTAAAAGGGGATACTCTTCATATCCAAAGACCTTTATGTTCGCCTCATATTTTCCAAGTGTGGCCTGATAGACAAAATTTTTGGGAGTTGTTGCGACAATGGCATCTTCATCAAAATCAACACTCTCTTGAATGAAGTCAATACCTGCCTCTTTTAGAAGAATTGCACGTGTTTGTGATGAGGAACATAATCTAATAGGCATTTCTAAGTGTAACTCCCAAATAGATAGCAATGACACCAAGTATAATATTTACAGGTACCATATATTTTCCAATAAGCTCAAGTCTCTTTTTCGCTCCTGTACTGTCACCAATGTCCAACAATTTCTGCGCTTTACTACGAAGATATATCATAAGCGCAAGATTACCCGCCATCAACATCCAGATAAACTCTTTTACATGTATAAGGTTATAGATATGCATTGCATATTCATCTATTACATTTCCGTTTGCATCAACTGCTGCCACACGAAATCCGAGCCCAACAGACATAATAACCGCCGTAACAATCAAGATAACAACAAAAGGAGAGACAATAGTGAAAAGTCTTTTTAAAGCATATGAAATTCTCTCTAATCTGTGCAGAGGTGATTCAATGCGGACAAATGATGGATGTGCCGCAAATTTCATAGCAATCATGCCACCGACCCACACAACTGCACTCACAATATGTAAAAATACGATCTGTGTTCGATAATCACTAAAAAGTTGAATCATCATATCTTTCATTATGCCAAAGCCTCTTTTATAAACGCAGTAGCTGCCTCTTTTGCTTCAGGCAGTTTCGAAGCATCTTTTCCGCCTGCTTGTGCAAAGTCAGGACGACCACCGCCGCCACCGCCTAAGATCGGTGCAATTTTTTTGATCCACTCACCCGCTTTTGCATCACAAGCTTTGACACCCGCAGCGATTAGAACTCTATCCCCTTTTACTTGAAAGAGCATTGCGCAGAGTTTTTCATTTTGATTTTTCAGCTCATCGATCTTCTCTTTGATATCTCCGTTTGGCAACTCATCTACTATAACTGTCACACCGTTAATATCTTCTGCCTCTATCTCAACTTTTGCGGATTCCTGAGCCTCTTTTAACTCTGATTTGAGCTCAACTATGTTTGTTTTGAGTCTATGAATACCCGCAAGCAGATCAAGATTTTTCACTTCAGCTTGAGCCTCTTTAAGCAGAGCTCTTTGCTGTGTGAAAAATCTATATGCTGCGTTTCCGCACACTGCTTCAACTCTTCGTACACCGGCACTTACACCACTCTCTTTTGTGATGATAAAAGAACCGATATTTGCTGTATTTTCAACATGAATTCCACCACAAAACTCGATGGAAGCATCTGCAAAACTGACAACACGTACCTCATCGCCATATTTCTCCCCAAACTGTGCTTTTGCACCAGATTTTTTTGCATCTTCGATACTTAAAACCTCTGTTTTAGCAGGAATAGCACGCATGATCTCAACATTTACACGCTCTTCTATCTCTGTAAGTTCCGCATCAGAGAGTGCTTTTGGATGGGAGAAGTCAAAACGCAGTCGATTTGCTTCCACAAGTGAGCCTGCCTGAGAAATATGCTCACCCAAAACATCATAAAGAACAGCATGTAAAAGGTGTGTTGCAGAGTGGTGCTTTGTAATCTCATTACGGGAAATATCGACTTTTGCATCTACATTGATACCCACTTTGATACTTGAGGTCACTTCTATCTCTGAAAGGTTGATCTCAAAGAATTTTTTTGTATCAGTCACCTTGGCACGACACTGCAACTCTCCGATATCACCACACTGTCCACCGCTTTGTGCATAAAAAGGTGTAACATCGAGCATTACCCATCCCTTTTGTCCGATATCAAGTGCATCAACTCTTTTAAAGTTCTCATCTAACAGCGCCAAGACCTTTGAAGCATGGTGTGTTGTTTCATAACCGACAAATTTATTGATGCCGAACTCTTCAAGTAACTCTTTAAAGTCACCATGAACCGCATCATCACCACTTCCCTTCCATGCAGCTTTAGCACGATTTCTCTGCTCGCTCATCAACTCTTCAAACTTCGCACTGTCAAGTCCAAGCCCCTTCTCACGAAGCATATCTTCAGTCAGGTCAAGCGGAAAACCATAAGTGTCATAGAGTTTAAATGCAACCTCTCCTGAAAAGATATCTTTTGTGTGTTGCAGTTCCATATTGAAAAGTGCGATTCCCGATTCAATAGTTTTAAAGAACCTTGCCTCTTCTAGTTCTATCTGCTCTTTTGCCGCTGCAGATTTTTTCTCTAAATAATCATACTCATCACCCATAATATCCACAAGGATATCTACAAGTTTGAACATAAAAGGTTCTCTGAAACCTAAAAGGTACCCATGACGTACAGCACGGCGTAAGATTCTGCGAAGCACATATCCACGTCCTTCATTTGAGAAGTTAGTCCCTTGAGAAAGAAGAAAAACAGCTGTTCTGATGTGATCGGCTATAACACGGTATGATGCACCCGAAGCGTACAGATACTCTTTGCCTATCATATCTTCAACTTTACGGATAATCGGCATAAAAAGAGATGAACCGTAGTTTGAAAGTGCACCCTCTTTGATAGCTACAACACGTTCAAGCCCCATTCCGGTATCAATAGAAGGTTTTGCAAGAGGAATTCGCTCACCGCCTTTTTCTTTGACTTCGTACTGCATGAAGACAAGATTCCAGATCTCTAAAAATCTGTCACCCTCTCCGCCCATATAATCTTCAGGACCGCTAAAATGCTCGGCACCCTGATCATAAAAGATCTCTGAACATGGACCACAAGGACCGGTATCACCCATCGCCCAAAAGTTATCTTTATCTCCAAGACGCATAATTCTTGAAGCATCAATATGCCTTTTCCAAAGCTCTTCAGCCTCATCATCACTATCATGGACTGTTACCCAAAGTTTCTCTTTGTCAAGTTTTAAAACTTCAGTAATAAACTCCCATGCATACGCAATGGCATCCTCTTTGAAGTAGTCTCCAAAACTAAAGTTGCCAAGCATCTCAAAAAAAGTATGATGGCGAGCAGTATGTCCTACATTTTCAAGGTCATTATGTTTTCCGCCTGCACGGATACAGGTTTGGCATGAAGTAGCACGTGGATTTGCAGGAGCTGGAATTTCACCTGTAAAAATCGACTTAAAGGGAACCATCCCCGCGTTGTTAAAAAGCAGTGTTGCATCATCTGGCACGAGAGGAGCTGAAGCTACTCTTGTATGATTTTTTGATTCAAAAAATTTTAAAAACTCTTCTCTGACATTCATTCTTTTTTCTCTTTTATAAAATTACGCGATTATATCCAAAATGAGCTAAATCTGTGAATAATTAAAATTTAATTTCAAAAAGTGTTAAATTTTTTAAAGAGAAGTCAAACTAAATTCATAAGATAAACTAATCTTAAATATAAAAACCTATAATTCTATAATAAACGAAAATAATCACTTAAGGTCGTAAAATGCAATTTTTAGATGAAGATATTTATAACGCAGTAGAAAACTACATCCCAAAAGTAAGTGAGTATGTAAATTCTCACGGTGGGGGCATCACCCTTCTTGGTGTTAAAGACGGTGTTGTGTACATCACATTAACAGGAGCCTGTGGCGGTTGTTCTATGAGTTTGATGACTACAAAAATGGTTGTACAGAAAAAACTACGAGAGCTTATTCACCCCGAACTCGTTGTTGTCAATGTTGATGGTACTCCTGAGAATCAAATGCCTGATGATGCCTACAAAGGTGTGCAAAAAGAGGTTCAGAAAGAGGAAACTGATGAAGAAAAACATGGTATGATGGAAAACTTAAAACACCTAGTAGGACTTTAATATGCTCATAGATTACAGTGACAAACCTCTTACCCAGCGCTACCAGTTAATGGCTCAAACCATCATTCCCCGCCCTATCGCATGGATAGTCACACAAAATGAAAAGGGAGTCATAAACATAGCACCGTTTAGCTACTTTATGGGACTCTCATCGGAACCACCGACCATGATAGTAAGCATAGGACACAAAAGTGACGGAAGCCAAAAAGATACACTCAAAAACATACGAGAGAGCAAAAAATGTACTATCTGTATGGTAGATGAAGCACATCTTGAGCAGATGCACTTTAGCTCAAAAGAGCTTGATGAAAGTGAGAGTGAAGCTGCTGCGTTTGATATAAAAACGAAAGTAATCTCTCAAGATTTTCCACCTATGATTGAGGGTGTTCCAAGCGCATTTTTTTGTGAATTCTATCAAGAGATAAAACTTAAAGGTTCAAAAACAATTCCTTTGGTTCTTGAGATAAAAGAGCAGTTCATTGACGACTCAATTCTATCCAATAAAGAAAAAATTACACTTGATTATGAGCCACTTGCGCGTGTTGGAAAAAGCTATGCACTTCTTGGCAAAAAAATCACCCCTCCTTCAATAAAATAGCTAAGGTAGAAATTTCACATATAGTATAAGGTTTTATAATTATATGTGAAAACATTTGACAACATCAACATAATAAATTATAATAATTGAATCTAAAATCAACGGAGATTCAATGAATAAACTACTACTCTCGGGAACAGTTGCGGCACTGCTTACATCAAGCCTAATGGCCAAAGACATCAGTACTTATGAATATGCTGACTTTAAAAGCAGTGATAGTGTCAAAAAGGCTTTACACAGTAACGGAATGCAAGTTGTCGGAGAATATGACGCAATGGGAAATCCTGACTACCATGTCATAGCCTACACAAATCCTGCTCTAAAAAAAGATGCTTCTGTAAAAGATGAAAGAGGCTTTGGCGCTGTACAAAAAATACTTGTCAACAGAAAAGATAACACTTTGGTTCTTACAAATCCAGACTATTTCCTCCGTGCATTTTTAGAAGATGATTTTCAAGAAACAACGGCACAGGAACTAAACAAAGCCCTCTCTGCTGCGTTTGGAAAACTTAGCGGTTCTGAAGATGCATTAGAAGATGATGATTTGGCAGGATACCATTTTATGATGGGCATGCCTTACTATGAAGATATGATTGAAGTTGCAGAAGGAAAAGATCTTCTTCAAAAGTTAAAGAAAAATGCCGGAAAAAATTTAGTATTTGAGATCAAATTAAAAGATGCGACGCTCGTAGGTGTGGCGATGCCGACAAAAGAGGGCGAAAAATCTTATGTTCCTGAAATTAAAGGGGAGAAACATTCTGCTTTTTTACCATATATGATTCTTATAGAAGATGATGAAGCAGAAATTCTGCATCCTAAATACTACTTGGCTATCAGCTATCCACAACTCAGTATGGGGCAATTTATGGGCATATCTTCTACACCTGACGATATAGAAGATTATATAAAGAGTCTATTTAAATAGACTACTCGATACTACCATCCAAAAGTCCCTGCATATAAGCTTTTCGATCGGTAGTAATCTCCTCTGCGTCATGATACAAAAGCGGAATTGAGAAAACAGTGTCATCCTCTACAGACTTTGTAGCAACATTATCAGGACTGATTGTATGAATACCTGCTGTTGTTTCAGTTGCCCAATCTATTAAAATATCTGTAGCATAGATAAGTTCAGAACAGACTATCTTTATGCTGGTTTCAATGTCAAACTTAAAATCATACTCTTTTCCAAGTTGGCGCAGTGTTAAGATTAAACGCTCTTTTTTATCTTCTAAAGTCTCATTTTCATTATGCATAATTGCCAAATCATCTATATTTAAAAAGTGCTCAATTGTGTTGAGTTGTACGCCATCTCGGAGTGCTTCATCTATCACTTTACCGGCTTGGATCTCACCACGCAGAGTATCGATCTTCTCTTGCGTAAAGTAACGGTCCCCTGCATCTCGTAATCTAGCAAGTTCATCCCAAATACCTAAACTATCAAGTTCATCATCTGTTCCCAGATAGACAGCGGCATGTCCCCAATGTCCTGGAATAAGTTTGTCTGTAAGTCTAAATGGAGTCTTCTCAAGTAAAATATCTCCCGGCTGAACCACACTGCGAACATTTGCTGCCACGGCATCATCTTCATAAAGCTTACCGTCTCTTGTTGAAACAAGTCCTGCTGTGTTGCCAAAGTCTTTACTAATCTCGTTAAGTAACAAATCTAGCGCATCATCTCCAACATCTACACTAACGTGATATAAACTTGCAAGATTTGCCGTTGTAACTGCTGATGTGTCATCAAATCCAAGCTGGTATGACGGACTGTTCTCTATCAAATCTTTCAAATAGAGAAAAAGTGAACCACTCTCATTCTCATAACTCTCTTTGTTGTCATCATAAAAGGCTATCATATCTTTTACATCTTCGCGTTCTGTTAAGGAGTTGTAAGTATTTACAATATCCTGTAGAACATTTTTGGGAACCCCATAGGCACTGTTTTCATCATTTAACTCTTCTCTGAGTTTTGTACTAT
>Ga0256836_1000404_pt1 | contig 23274 bp, 21 predicted proteins | sample 4561380metaG_FD_185974 | JGI IMG/M metagenome (GOLD analysis project Ga0256836, IMG submission 185974) | Hydrothermal vent microbial communities from Guaymas Basin, Mexico - 4561-380 | ecosystem: Environmental > Aquatic > Marine > Hydrothermal vents | place: Mexico: Guaymas Basin | collected...
CATCTTTTGCCTCTTCCAGTGTCATATACTGTTCTAACTCTTCAATCTCTTGTTCTACATGTTTTTTTACTAATGCCATCTATTACTATCTCCTTTATCTTAGAGTTGCAATTTTTTTTAAAATTAATGAGAAGTCAAGTTGTTCTGACACACCACCTCTCTCATACGCCTCTTTCGGCATACCATATACAGTCGCACTCTTTTCACTTTCACCAAGAGTATATGCTCCTGCTTTTTTAATAGCGACCATTGCATCTGCACCATCATCACCTATTCCAGTTAAGACCACACCTACTAATTTTTTTCCATCAAAGACATCTAAGGCACTCAGCATCATTTCATTGACACTTGGTTGAAAAAAGTTCTTACCCTTATTTTTATCTTCACGAATTACAATCTTTCCTGAAACTTTTTTTGCAAAGTTCATATGCACACCACCTCGAGCAACATAAACATTTCCAGGAAGTAGTTCCATATTTTGTTTTGTCTCATGAACAGGGAGTACACAACTTCTATCTAAACGCTGTGCAAAAGCTGCTGTAAACTGTTCTGGCATATGTTGCACAACACATACTGGATGCTTATAATTAGCAGGGAGAGAAGAACATATTTGCTCAATTAATCCAGGACCACCTGTGGATGAGCCAATAAGGATAACCTTCTCAATATCTTTTGAACTAACATTTGAACTACTCACAGTAGTTCTTGAAGGAGCTTCACTACGACGTCTTTCTCTCGTTGCTGGTCTAGCCATTTTTCTTTTTAATCGCCTTGGAGAGATACGACTAAGAGAACTCACTTTAGCAAGAATCTCTTCACGATTTTCACTCTTACCAACATTCATCGTTCCAGGCTTTGCAATATAATCTACGGCTCCAAGATCAAGAGCATCCATAGTAATTGTAGCATCATCAGTTGTTAATGAACTCACCATTAAAATAGCTGTTGGACGTGCTTCCATTATCTGCTTAACAGCTTCAATACCATCCATTATAGGCATATTTATATCCATAGTTATTACATCGTATTGAAACTCTGTCGCTTTTTCAACAGCATCTCTACCATTCTTTGCAAACTCGATGTTAAAATCTAATGTTGCTATCATCTCACTTAACTGCTTTCGTACTAATGCTGAATCGTCTACTATTAAAACATTTTTTGCCATTTTACTTAATCCTTTAATAAAAGCTTATCTATATCTATTGATAAGACAAGTCTTTTACCATCATCTAAATGAAAAATATTATTAAAATAACCTTCACTCTGATCTACAATTTCATCCTCTTTAATACCAATAATATCACTCACACTATTTACAATAAAACCAATTCTATTACCCTCAATATTGCAAACAATTATTTTAGAGTCTTCATCAATAGTCGGTCTAATGTTTAATTTTTCATATAAAGAGACAGTTGTAACAATCTGTCCGCGAATATTTATAATACCCTCAATAGAATCATCTGTAAATGCTACAGAGGTAGATGCTACGATGTCTATAATTTCATCAACACTCTCAATATTGAAAGCATACTCTTTTTCATTTAGTTTAAAAACTATAACTTCTAAAGAGTAGTTATCATTTTTAGTCTCTTCAATAGTATCAATTTTTCTATCTACAAAAGAATCATTTTCATCAAATATATTCTCTATTACAGTGGCATCAAAAAAAGAGATTAATGAGTCTTTCGCATGAATAACCCCTGCTATTTTATTATCTTCAAATGTTTCTTTCATATATTCGATATCTTTTTTATAAACCTGTTGAATATCAATTATTGAGTCTATGCATAGTCCAATTTTACGCCCATTATATGAGATAATTAAAATTCTATTATTATCATTATTATTTGGCTTAAATCCATAGTGAATACGTAGATCTACTACCATTAAAAGATCATCTCTTAGAGTTATAAGGCCTAAAAGTTCTTCATTTGTACCGGCAACTACCGTGTACTCTCTATCTGCTAAGATAATCTCTTGGAGATAGTCTATCTCTAAAGCATACTTCTCATTTGACATAGAGAAGATTAAAAAACGGCTACTCTCTTCTTCACGAATTACTTCATTTTTAATCTTACCTGTAGTTACTTCTCTAGATTCAATCTCCACTCTATTTATTCGTTTAAATAGCTCTTCTAAAGAGAGAACTTGAATAAGTTTTTCATCATATTTGTATATAGCGATAACAGGATCACCAGGATTATCTAAGTACTCAATATTGTCTTGATTTATCTCTACCGTATTATATACATCACCCACTAAAAGTGTATTTGATGATAATTCATCATTAAGACTGACAATTCTACCTTTATCATCTTCTAAGTCTACTTCTGTTAAGCCTAAAAGAAGATTCATATCAACCATAGAAACAACATTTCCACTCACAGAACATAATCCTCTTACCCCAGAAGGACGTAGAGGAAGAGGCATTAGTGAAGGAACTCTTGAAATCTGGTTTATACTTTCAGTTGAAATACCATAATTTTCATGAGCATTTTTAACAATTAAAATCTCTTGAATTTGCATAGTCTGTACCTACTTTTCTTAACCTTGTTGTAACTCATCAGCCATTACAGCAAGCTCTTCTACACCTTCACCAATGTGAGTTACAGTATCTATAATCAACTCACTTGCTTTACGAGACTCACTCGCATTTCTTGCACTTAACTCAACTGCTTTTTGAATCTCACTAATACCAATCATTACCTGATTCATACCTTCCAAATTTTGATCATTTGCAGCTTTAAGCCCTGTATATTTATCTAGTAAATCTACAAGCATATCTGTAATAGTTACGATATCACCTACTAAAGAGTTAATACTCTCCTCTTCAACACCCTGAGAGTGAAGAAGATTATTCCAGTCTGTTTTCACGGTATCAATTTCTGAATTCATTGACTCAACAATATCATTGATTTTTTCAGTATTTGACTCTGAATCTTTTGCAAGATTTCGGATATCTGCACTAACAACAGCAAAACCTTTTCCAAAATCGCCAGCACGAGCTGCTTCAATACTTCCACTAATAGCAAGCATATTTAACTGCACGATAGAGTTTGAGATATTTCCAACTGTTTTATCAACACTTTTTGTCTCTTTAACTATTACATTAAGTTCAGTTGCTGCACTATTTCCTTGTGTAATTGAATCACTAAACGATGACTTAATTTCAACCACTGATGACTTTACATCATTAAATGAGATTTTAAGTAGATCAAAATTTCTTCTAGCAATCTCGATTAATTTATCAATATCTTTAGCAGTAATAAGACCAGCTTCAACAAGTTCTTTATTGTTTAAAGCACTCTGATTTGTATTTTGAGAAGACTCTTCCATCTGGTTAAGAGAATCTGTAACCTCTTCTAAAGAGTTCTGAATATCATCCATTGAAGCACTAATAGTATCTGCACTCATAGCAATATCTTCTGCCGATTTCATAGCATCAGTAGAGTATTTTAACTCTTCTGCTAGGTTTGAGAGCTCTTTTATATCATCTTCAGTTTGTGCTAAGGCATCAGACTGGATTTCTATCCCATTAAGTGTACGCTCAACAGAGAGTGCAATCTCACTTGATGCATGAGCAATGTCTTGAGAACCTGCATTAATTTTTTCAATATAATCACCGAGTTGATTTGTATACTGCCCAATACTTCTTGCAGCTTCAACAGAGTAAATAGCGATTTTTGTTAACTCTTCCATCTTTAGAGCTAAGGCATTCCCTTTCGTACCATTTTCTGAAATAGTATCTGTAGTAGAACCTATACTCTTAATAATATTATCAATACTTCCTTGAATTTTATTAACAAGTTCAGAGATAAATTCAGCATTTTTCTCACTCTCTCCCGCTAATGCACGAGTCTCATCAGCCACAACTGCAAAACCTTTTCCATGCTCTTTCGCACGAGATGCTTCAATTGCTGCATTGAGTGCAAGTAGATTTGTTTGGTCTGCAATTTTAGCAATAAAACCAACAGCATTACCAATGTTCTGAGAAGACTCTTTAAGCTCTTCACTTTTTGTTGCAGATGCATTAGCTACAGTTACAGCATTTCCCATTCTATCAACACTTACATTGATTTTTGCAACTGCTGCCATAATATTATCACCAGCAGAGAGAGTAGATGTTGTTACTGCATTAATAGTATTTGTCATTCTATTGATGTTAGTATTAATGCCTTTAACATTTGAGAGAGCCTGTTCACTTGCACCACTATTCTCTTCAGCAGCAGTAGCGATCTGCTCCATTGAAGATTTTAGCTGTTCTATTGCACTTACACTTTCCTGTGCATTTTCTAAAATACTAATAGATACACCAGCAATACTCTCACTAATCTGTTGTTGTTTTGCTAAAGTTCTTTGTTTGCGCTTATCTACGCCACCAGAAGATACTACTGCAGAAGATAAACCTGAATTACCTTTTTTCATTAATGCCATTATAAAATCCTTTTATCTTAATCTAATGTTGTATAAAGTTCTATTGCTTTTTGAATATCTTCACGTGAGGGTTTTACTCTAATAGAAACATATTTTGTCTGACCACTTTTATCTACAGAACGAAGAACCGTTGCATATACCCAGTAAAAACCTCCACCTTTACGTGCATTTTTCACATAACCCGTCCAAAAGCCTTTTGATTGAACATCATCCCATAAAGATTTAAATGCAGCTCTTGGCATATCTTGGTGTCTTACAATATTATGGGGTTGTCCTATGATATCCTCTTCCGACATGTTAGCAACTTTTAAAAAAGAGTCACTTGCATACTTCACTATTCCTTTTTCATCTGTTTCAGATAAAAGATATAGATCAGTATAAAGGACTTCTCCATCTTCCATAAAAGTCAATCCTTCTATATTATTATTTTTTGACACAACAAACCTCCGAGTTAAAATCTAATTAGTATAAGCTTACTATTTAAGAACTAAAAGAAAATTGAATTTAGAGTATATAATGCTAAGAATTGTTTTTTTTAGGCCATATGTTAATAGGTGAAGATAATTCGGGAATAGCAGAAGACAATTATATAAATTTTTATTATAAGATAAGTTAAAAAGATATTTTAGAAAACCTAAAACTCAAGTGAGTTTTAGGGATATAAGAAAAAGTGTGAAACTAGATGTTGTCACGAATTTGTAGAGACTCTACAAGATTAAGATATGCTTCTTTATTTGCACGTTTGAAGTATCTCATTAAACGACGACGTTTACCAACAAGTTTAAGAAGTCCTAAACGTGATGCGTGGTCTTTTTTAAACACTTTTAAGTGCTCTGTTAACTCTGCAATTCTTGTAGTTAATAATGCAATTTGAACTTCACTTGAACCAGTGTCGTTTTCATTACGTCCGTATTTTGCAACAATTTCTTGTTTTTTAGCCGAATCTAAAGCCATAATAGCCTCCTGATGGGTATAATAATCTAACATTCACACGCTATATGCAAAGTTGAAGCGAAATTATAGCTAAAATTTTCAAAAAATCATAATAGATTTATTTTTAGGAATTTTAGCTATAATAATAGTTCTAAATAATTATAAAGTATAAACTATGTTAATAACCCGTGCAAGTGAGTATGCAATACTCTCTTTAATATTACTCTCATCTGCTAAAGAACCGATGGATAGTGAAACTCTCTCACGGGAGCTCACTATCTCTAAAAGTTTTTTAGCAAAAATACTTCAATCTCTCGCAAAAGCAGAGATACTAAAATCATACAAAGGTTCAAAAGGTGGCTTTGCCCTTCAAAAAAGTGCAAAAGACATTAGTATGCTTGAAGTGATGTCAGTAGTTGAGGGAAAAGCACCTGCTGTTTTTGAATGTTCTCCTTCAGAAAAGGATTGTCCTTCAGATAGAGCAAACATCTGTAGTATCTGGCCATTTTTAAATAAGCTTCAGGGGAAAATAGATATCTTCTTACAAACCCTTACTTTAGCAGATATAATAGAAGAAGATTGATTCCTAAGTAATGGCAAAAAAATTAACTTTTAGACAGCAAGTTGGTACTACTTTAAACTTTTTACTAGGGCAAAAAGACCTTAGTGTAGTTATCTTTGTAATGGCAATTTTAGCCATAATTATTGTCCCCCTTCCTTCTGCAATCTTAGATGTTCTATTAACAATATCTATGGCATTTGCAGTCTTAATTTTACTTATCTCTTTATATGTTCCAAAGCCAACAGACCTTACAACCTTTCCAACACTTATTTTGATTCTAACTCTATTTCGCCTCTCTTTAAACATCGCTACGACAAGGATGATCTTGAGTCATGGGCATGAGGGTGAAGATGCCATGAGTGATATTATCACCAGTTTTGGTGACTTTGTTGTTGGGGGAAACTTTGTAATTGGTATTATTGTTTTTTCCATCTTAGTCCTCATTAACTTTATGGTTATCACCAAAGGTTCAACAAGGGTTGCAGAGGTTGCAGCACGTTTCGTCCTTGACTCTATGCCAGGGAAGCAGATGGCTGTTGATGCTGACTTAAATGCAGGACTTATCGATGATGCTGAGGCGAAACAACGCCGTGCTGAGATTCTGCAAGATGCTAACTTCTACGGGGCGATGGATGGGTCAAGTAAGTTTGTAAAAGGTGATGCTGTTGCAGGTATTATAATTACCTTAATTAACATTATTGGGGGCTTTTTAATTGGTGTTTTTCAACATGATATGAGTGTGGGAGATTCAGCTTCAACATTTACGCTTCTAACTATTGGTGATGGACTTGTTGGTCAAATTCCTGCACTTATCATCTCTACTGCGACAGGTATTATGATTACAAGAAGTTCTAGTGATGGAGACAACTTTGCAGAGGGAACTATTAACCAGATGGTTGGTAACTCAAAAATCATGATGATTGTTGGGTTTATTATGATTCTGTTTGCTTTAGTTCCAGGACTACCTACTGCTTCAATGGGATTTGTTGGGATTCTTTTTGCATCACTGGGCTGGGCAATCTATAAGTTTGACAGAGGTGAACTTAGTATTTTAGATGTAGATAGTATTGCAGGTGGAAAAAGTCGTGAACAACTCGAGAGAGAGAACGAAAAGACAAAACCAAAGAAAACAAATGAAGAGATTGCAAAAGAGGAAGAGAGTGCTTTAGAAGATATCTTAAAAGTAGAGATGTTAGAGCTTACCCTTGGCTACCAACTTATAAAACTTGCAGACTCAAACCAAGGGGGAGATCTCCTTGAACGTATTCGCTCAATGCGACGTAAAATTGCAAGTGACTTTGGTTTTTTAATGCCACAAGTTCGTATTCGGGATAACCTGCATCTTAAACCACAGCAGTATCAGATCCTTTTAAAAGGTATTAGCATTGGAGAGGGAGAGATTCAGCCTGACAAATTTCTTGCTATGGATAGCGGAATGGCTACAGGAGAGATCAATGGCGAGGCAACAAAAGAGCCCGCGTTTGGTCTTGATGCTCTTTGGATATTTCCAAATGATAAAGAGGATGCTATCATAAATGGATATACAGTTGTTGATCCCGCAACCGTAATCTCAACACACATGAGCGAACTTATTAAAAGTAATGCTGAAGAGCTCTTAACACGACAAGAAGTTCAGACTCTTATAGACAAAATAAAAGATAGTTTTCCAGTTATCATTGATGATGTAAAAAAAGTAGCAAGTATTGGACTCATTCAACGCGTTCTTAAAGCCCTGCTTCATGAGAAAATACCACTTAAAGATATGCTTACTATCCTCGAAACGATAGCCGATATTGCAGAGTTTACTAAAAATGTAGAGCTCATTACAGAGCAGGTACGAGCAAAACTTTCACGTGTAATTACACAGATGTATTCTAGTGAAGATGGAGTTATCAGACTTCTAACATTTGATACAAATACAGAACAGTTACTCCTTCAAAAATCTGCAGAGCAAGATGGTGTTCGAAACCTTATGCTCAATGTAGGGGAAATTAATGCTCTTATACAAGCAACATCTACAAAAGCTGCTGAACTTCTACAAAAAGGGGTCTCCCCAGTTGTAATCATTGTTGACCCACAACTTCGTCGTGGTGTAGCAGAGATATTTGAGCGATTTTCACTCGATGTTGTTACACTCTCCCATGCTGAGATTGACTCAAGTGCTACATTTGAAGTTCTAGGCTCTATAGCAGTAGAGATATAAAATTAATTAATAAAAAAGGAAATAATACCAATATGAACAATAGAATAATTCACCACCTCTCACACATTGACCTTGATGGTTATAGTTGTCAACTCGTACTTAAGTACACTCCCTATGTAAAACATAACTATAATGCTAATTATGGTCCAGAAGTAAAATCAAAACTCACTATCATCTTAGAAAATATAAGGAGTGCTAAAAGTAAAGCACTTATACTTATTAGTGACCTTAATCTTACAGCAGATGAGTCACGATGGCTTAGCGATGAAGTAGCAAAATTAAATTCACAAAAGATCGATGTATCACTTAAACTTCTTGACCATCACGGTACAGGGGCTGAGAGTGCTAAAAAGTATGATTGGTACTATCTTGATGTAGAGCGTTGTGCCACAAAAATAGTCTATGACTATGCTAAAGAGCATTTTGAGTTTGATGAACCAGCATGGATGAGTAAATATGTTGAAATTGTAAATGCTGTTGATCTTTGGAAAAAAGAGCAACATGACAACTTTGAGTATGGAAAAGTCTGTATGCGTCTAGTTAATGAGACTCGTGAACTTAACCGTATTATGTTTGCTAATGAAGATAATGAGTATAAACTTACACTTTTAGAAGCTGCCGTAGCCTATATAGATGAAGAGAATGCTCCCATTGTTTTGGATGAGAAGATTCACCTTATCAAAAAGAACTTCTTTAAACGTGGTAAAAATGACACTTTAGACAATCTTGCTACAGACTTTGTAGTAGCACTGTTAGGTGCTCAAAGAAAAACAAACACTATCTACTACAAAGGATACAAAGGATTTCTTAGCTATGCAGTTGGTAATACTTCTATCGTTGGAAATGGCTTTTTAGTAGCTTATCCTGAGTATGATTTTATCGTTGATATAAGTTTTAAAGGGGCTATGAGTCTCAGAGCAGATTATAAAGTAAGTGTAGCTCAAATTTCTAAAGAGTGGGCAAATGGTGGAGGACATCCAAATGCTGCAGGTGGGCGTATTCAAGGGTTTAAAGAGCAGTATCGTTACGATAAAGTAAAACAGCAAATTGAGTATATCATCAGTGACAAAGAGTCAGTGCATGGAAAATTAGAGTGGAAAAAAGAGGATTTAGTTTAATCCTCTTTTTAATTACCAAAGTGTCTGTAGAGATACTCGGTTGCTAGAACTTCATCTCTAGCAGAGATAGGTGCTTTATAGGTGTTTCGCATCTTAAGCACTACCTTATGCCAAAACTCTTTTGACTGCTTACCTTGATTAAGGATATAACCATACGAATGACACCACTGACAGTTTCTCTGAATAACAATAGTATCTTTTTCAGTCGGAATCACAAAAGTCATACTTGTCATTTTAACATCTTTTATAGCAGCAGCTTCAAGAGAAACAATCATAAGTAAAATAATAACTAGTAATTTCATCCCTAGCCCCTATACAATATCAATAGTTACACTATCAATACCATTATACTTATAGCCACCATGATTCCAAGCTATCTCTTCTGCAAAAGGTTGTGATTCACCCCTATTATTTATAGCCTTAGCCATTATACTTACCCTTCCTTTTTGCATCATTTTCACACCATAAGAGAACTCTCTAAAAGCATATTTTGAGAGTTCTTTTCCAAGTGTTGCAGACTCCCATCTTTTTCCACCATCAAGAGAGATAAGAACCTCTTTTATACCACTCCCTGCATCAAATGCTATCCCTTTAACACGCAAGTTTGATTTAGCATAAATCTTACTCTTACTTGTTGGATATCCTATAAATGATTTTATATTCATAAGCTCAAGAGGTTTTGTATTTTTTGCATGCTTGAGTGGTGTTTCACTCTCTCTTTCATTATCTGGCACACGATAAGCGGTATCCATATAGTAGTAGGGTATATACTCTTTTGTAACATTAATATTAACTAAAGCCTTTACCCAGCTATCTGCATAAAACCCGGGAATAATAAGACGTATAGGATAGCCATTTAAAAATGGTAAATCTTCTCCATTTTGTTCATAAGCGATAATTGTCTCATCACTCAATTCATCTATTTTAAGTTCTCTCTTAAAACTCTCTATCTTTTTCATGACTGCTTCATCACTACCATTGAATGTAATATAATGAGAATTCTCAGTAAGTCCTGCACGAGCAAGCACATCCTTAAGCCTAACTCCCTTATAAACACTACAACCCATAGCACCACTGCCCCACTGAATGCCACTTGTTGTTGGAACAAAAGCTGAACGAGAGTTTCCTCCACACTGCATCGCTACAGTTACACTAACAGCTTCAAAATCATTTTTTAGGGAGTCCACACTCAAGTAGAGTCGCTCTTTTACTTCACCATGAACATATATATGGTAACTATTAAGATCTATGTGTGTTTTAATGCGAGGCATATGCCAACGAACAAAGAGCTCATTATTTGGAGTGATTGCATTTACAAAAGCATCTCTTGGTGTTTCTAAGAGAGGGGGTCTATCTGAGTGTGTTATTAAGGGTCTTTTTTCTATAAATGAGATATCACTAACTTGCTGATTATCTCTTGGTTTTATTACAGATGATGCAGTTGCACTATTTGATACCAATGCAGTTGATGCGATAAGTGAAACTCTAAAGAACTCTCTTCTTTGCATGCTACAACCTCTTTTAATTATTTAAAAAATAACGTTCAACACCATTTGCTAAACCTAGTGCTAGTTTTTTTTGATACTTACTACTCACTAACCTTTTTGCCTCTTTTGGATGTGTAATAAAACCAACCTCTACTAAAACGGCTGGCATTTGAGCTCCAACTAAAACCCAGAAAGGACCAGAACGGACACCTGCATCCTTCACCCCTTTATAGCTTTTTTTAAGAGTTCCAAGAGCACCTCTTTGTAAATCTATAGCGAGCTTGTTTGCAGCAACTATATTATGCGAATTAAGTGTATTTAAAAAGCTCTCTTTTCCATAAAAATTCATATCTTTTAAGTCAGTTTTATTCTCACTTGCAGAGACTCTTTTGGCTCTCGATGAACGAGACTTATCTAAAAAATAGCACTCTATACCATGTACTTTACTTGCACTTTTTTTCCCTACTGCATTTGCATGAATACTTATAAATATATCTGCTTTTTTTCGATTAGCATATTTTGTTCTATTACGTAGTCTGATAAATTTATCACTATCTCTTGTCATATAGACTCTATAACCCCGTGACTTTAGAATCCTTTTAAGCTCTTGAGCTATCTGAAGGACTACTATCTTCTCTCTATACTTTCTATATCCTACAGCACCTGGATCATGTCCACCATGTCCTGCATCAAGAACTATAATTTTATTTCTATCCACTCTCTGAGGTGTTTTAATTTTCGATGCTACAGATTTATTATATTTATTTTTTGTCTGCAAAATATTAATTATAAGTTGTTTTGATTCTCTTTTAAATCGTATTTTCACTTTAGCACTATTTTCTATAACTAAACGGAGTGTATTTGAGTTAAACTGAGCTATTCGTATTTTATCAATACCCTCTTTTCGAAGGTTTTGTGAACGCATAAGCATAGAAGCATGTATATCAAAGACATAACGATATTTTTTTGTTTTCGAATCATAAAGAGTAAAGTAGTTTATCTGATTATTACGTAGTTTTTTATCAAAGACAAGAACAAGACGACTCTCTTTCCAACGGATAGATTTTAACTTATGTGTTGCATTTACTTTAAGTTTTTTTGTATTTTTCTTTTTTATACTTTTAGACTTTGGAGTCTTATACTTCATACTTGGTTTTATTGAAGCAAGTTCATCTGCATACTGAGAAACATCTATATGCAGTCTTTTCCCACTCTTTACTATACCTTTTAAAGCACTTACTTTCAGCTTCTCATCACTACTCATAAGAGCACGAAGGTAGAGGTTTTTATAGTCATTATATGCACGGAACTGATTACTTTTACTTGCTGATTTTACAAAACCATCTGCACGCTTTAAGAGAGCTTTGTCGCTTAAAGCGGAGAGAGAAAGAGTTAAGAGGAGAAATAGGAGAAGAGCACGAATCATTAGTAAATTATTCGCCTTGCATTAGTTTTTCTAAAAGCTCTTTTACTGAAATAATTTCGTTTAGTTTATATCCATTTGTACCAGAGAAGAAGAGTCCTGTCTCCAAGTTTCCTTCATAAGCATCAGAGAGTCTATCAGCGATACAGAAACCAACTACTTTTGCCTCTTCCCCACGGTTACAAGGTGCAACACAGTTTGAGATACATTTAATAGCAGGACCCTCACGTTTCTCTACCATCTTAGTAAGATTACTTACAACTCCTTGTGCAGGATAACCAACAGGAGATGCCATAAGTTGAATATCTTCCTCTTTTGCATCAAGCAGTACTTTTTTAAGATTAGCATGAGCATCACACTCATAAGTACCAATAAAACGTGTACCCATCTGAACAGCACGTGCACCACGACTCATCATATCTTCAATATCTGATTTATCCCAAACACCACCAGCAGCGATTACAGGAATATCTCCCCATTTTGCAGCCTCTTCAACAACAGGACCAACAATATTTTCTAGTTGATTCTCTTCCATCTTACACTGCTCATATGTAAAACCTTGATGACCACCAGATTTTGGACCTTCAACAACAACTGCATCAGGAAGTCTGTCATAGCGTTTTTTCCAACGTTTACAGATAATTTTAAGTGCTTTTGCAGATGATACGATAGGTACAAGTGCAACATCAGGATACCCTTCAGTAAACTCCGGCATATTTGTAGGAAGTCCAGCACCAGTAATAATGATGTCTATTCCAGCCTCACAAGCATCTTTTACAACTCGGCCATAATCATTAATCGCATATAAAATATTTGCCGCTAATGGTTTGTCACCACAAATACCTCTAGCACTATCTATAATAGCTTTAAAACCCTCAGGAGAGTAGAAGTTTGCTTCACTTAATGGACGATTTGCTACAAGTTTTTTACTATACTCTTTATTTTTATAATACCCTGTTCCTACTGCTGAAATAACACCTAAGCCACCCTCAGCTGAAACTGTACCGGCAAGCTGATCCCAGCTAATTCCAACACCCATTCCACCTTGAACAACTGGTTTTTCTATAGTGTATTTTCCGATCTCTAAAGAGTTGAAGCTCATTATTTTACCTTTAGTTTTGCAAATTTTCTTTTTCCCACTTGAAGAAGGTACTCTCCAGTCGTGAGTTGTAACTTATCATCTGTTACTTTTTCTTGGTCTATTTTAACGCCACCTTGCTTAATATCTCTTCTAGCTTGTGAAGTTGATGGCTCAATGTTACAATCTAGCAATGCTTTTGCTATCCAAACATCACCATCACATTCAAACTCAGGAATATCTGTTGGAATTTGACTTTTTGAGTGAATTTTATCAAATTCTATTTTTGCATTACTAGCTTCTTCTTGAGTATGAAAACGTGCAGTTATCTCAAGTGCTAGCTCCTCTTTTACAACTTTAGGATGTTTTGACCCATCTTCTACTGCAACCTTTAATGCTGCAATTTCATCTAATGTTTTTGTGCTAAGAAGTTCATAAAATCGCCACATTAAATCATCTGAAATACTAAGTACTTTTCCAAACATATCATTAGGAGTATCTGTAACACCAATGTAATTTCCTAAAGACTTAGACATCTTTTGAATACCATCAAGCCCTTCAAGAATAGGCATCATTAAAACAGCCTGCTGCTTTTTAATCTCATACGATTTTTGAAGTTGACGACCCATAAGAAGATTAAACTTCTGATCCGTTCCACCTATCTCAATATCTGACTTTAAGTAAACACTATCGTAACCTTGAAGGAGTGGATACATAAATTCACTCACTGCAATTGGTGTTTGTGAAGCATAACGTTTTGAAAAGTCATCACGCTCAAGCATTCTCGCTACTGTAAGATTTGAAGCGAGTTGTAACATTCCTGCTGCACCTAAATCATCTAGCCACTCATTATTGTATACTATATCTGTTTTATCTGCATCTAAAATTTTAAATGCCTGTGTTGTATAAGACTTAATATTCTTAACAATATCCTCTTTTGTGAGTACTTTTCTTGTTGCACTTTTTCCAGTAGGATCTCCGATCATAGCTGTAAACGAACCTATTAGGAACTGAACACGACCACCATACTTTTGAAATGTTGCAAGTTTTTGTAGTAAAACAGTATGACCTAAATGAAGATCAGGGGCGGTAGGATCAAAACCAGCTTTAACAGTATAGTTTTTTCCCTCTTCAAAATAAGCTTTCAGAAGTTTTTCAACTCTCTCACTATCAATTATCTCTGCGGCACCTCTATTTATCTCACGTAATGCTTCATTTATCATTATTTATATCTCTCCAGTTTGTATTACTTAATTATTTAATTTTTATAGGCATCATCTGTTCTTATGAGATGAATCACCTTTATTTTCTTGTCAATTTTACCACGCAGTATGTTAATGTCAGCTTCTTTTGACTCAAAACCTAGCTCACAATACTTCGTATAGTTTTCACTCTCTTTTCCTAGTTCTATTGAACTAATATCAATATTTAGTTTTACTAAAAATGTAAGAAACTCCGCTAAAGCTCCTTTCTCATTATGGAGGGATGCTATAAGATTATATTTATAGCGTTTTTGGTGTGCCCATGATACAAAAACCATTGGTTTTTTATCTTCCAATTTCTTTGCAGCTACTTTACACATTTTATGGTGAACATTGACTCTATTTTTATCTAAAAATCCCATCACTTCATCGCCTGACTTAGGATGACAACAGTAGTCAAAGACAACATCATTTACACCCGAAGAGTGGTGAATATCTAATCCTGCAATAGTTGTCTTTTTAAGCTTAAATCTATGACGAGAGACAAAAGCTGTGAAGCGATTGTTTTTACTAATATCAGAGATATATCTATGAATAACATTTTTAAAATGCTCTACATCATATGCAATTGTTGCGATACTTTCACAATGATTTTTTGCAAACCAGTCCAAAATTCTACTAACATTGAGTCCCATTGCTGTAGCAACTATCAAAGCAGCTATTTTTTCATTTATCTCTCGAAGTCTCGCATTACAATTTAGCTTCATATTTGTCTGTGCACGGCTTGTTTTAACTGCATCTAACCATGAGCATCTTGTAATCATTGCATCATCTGTAAAGATTTTAACTATATCACCATTACTTAACTCAGTTAAAAGTGAAGATTTGACCTTATTCACTAAAGCAGAGATAGCCTTATTTCCCACTTCACTATGAACCGCATAGGCGAAGTCAAGTGCTACTGCTCCCCTTGGCAAGGTAAAAGCATCACCACTTGGTGAAAAAACAGAAATATCTTCACTATATAAGTCATTTTTTATAAGCGCATAAAAGTCCTCAACAGACTCCTCTTGGTACTGAAGATTATCTAACCAATCAAGTTTAATGTTATTACCACCTGATTTATATTTCCAGTGAGCAGCGACTCCAAGCTCAGCAGTTTTATGCATCTCTACAGTACGAATTTGCACTTCAAAAATTGCAGTATTGTAAAATACACTCGTATGAATTGTCTGATAGCCATTATCTTTCGCTACTGCTATATAATCTTTAAAACGTGATGCAAGTGGACGAAAGTGAAGATGAATAAGTCCTAAAATGTTGTAGCACTTTACAGGGTCTTTCGTAATAATGCGTACAGCTAAAAGATCCAGTACTTCATCTATACTTACACCTTTTCGTTGCATTTTTAAGTAGATAGAGTAACGGTGTTTTACACGAGAGAGTATGTCAAATTCATCTTCACAAAAGCCATTTTTTATAAGCAGTTTTGTAATCGCTTCTTTAAAGTCGTTTAACTTCATCTCAATAGCATGATAGTTTGTATCTAGATAGTTGTCTATATGGTGTTTCTCTTCTTTGAAAAGATATGAAAAACTCAAATCCTCTAATATATTTTTTAAAAAAGAGATTCCTAAACGATGTGCAATAGGAGCATAAACGACTAATGTCTCTTCTGCAATTCTAATCTGCTTATGCTCAGCTAAAGCATCTAGTGTTAGCATATTATGAAGTCTATCACACAACTTTACAACTAAAACTCGAACATCTTCAATACTTGCTAAAAGCATCTTTCTAAAGGTTAAGGCTGAAGCTACTAAACGTTCGTTAGAGTTTGAGGGGACAAGTTCACTATCACGAATAAGATCTATTTTTGTAAGTCCCGCAACTAGATGCGAAACATCATTGCCAAATATCTCCTGAATCTCTTCAATAGTAGTTGGAGTATCTTCAACAACATCATGGAGGAGTGCAGCAATAGCCATAGACTCATCATCTGTAATAGAAGCGACAATAGAGGCAACAAGGATCGGATGAATTATGTAAGGTTCTCCACTCTTTCTAAACTGAAGCTTATGTGCTTCAATAGAGAAAGAGAGAGCTTTTTCTAAAATCGGAGTTGATTTTATGTGAGAAAAGAGGTAACTAATGGCTGAGTCAACATCATGAAGATGTTTAACTTTTTCTATCTCTATTTGACTCAGACCCAAAAGATCTACTTTTCTATATCAACAAAGCCTTTAACAACGACAAGGCCTTCTGCGATTTCCATAAGTGCTAAATCTGCTGATTTTACAGAGTGAGTGTTTACACTTAACTTACTTTGTGCACCATTTTCTAGTTCATCACATCTTGTTGAAACTGCAATTGCTAGTTGATAACGATCCATATTTGGGTTTTCATTTAAAATTTTTGCTGTTAGTTCTTCTATTTTCATTCTTTAATTTCCTTTTTTTCTTTTACTTATCTTACAATTGAACAGTTTGCCATGTTACCACCAAGAATATCTAAAAGATTTCCTTTGATAGACATATCACAAACTATAATTGGAAGTTTATTGTCTTTTGCTAAAGCGATAGATGTATCATCCATAACTTTAATATGATCTTGAAGTGCTTGGTCGTATGTAAGTTCATCTATTTTAACCGCATCACTATATTTAGCAGGATCTTTATCATAAACACCATCTACTTTTGTTGCTTTTATGATTACTTCTGCACCGATTTCAACAGCACGAAGTGTAGCGGCTGTATCTGTAGTAAAAAATGGATTTCCAGTTCCTGCAGCAAAGATAACTACACGACCTTTTTCTAAGTGACGAACAGCTTTACGGTTGATATATGGCTCTGCTATCTGTTCCATTTTGATAGCTGTCTGCATACGAACTTGAAGTCCAGTATGTTCACAAGCCTCTTGCATAGCTACACCATTAATAACAGTTGCCAGCATACCCATATAATCACCAGAAGTACGTTTAATGATACCATCTTGAGCAGCAGTTACACCACGAATGATATTTCCTCCACCAATTACGATACCAACTTCAATACCAGCTTTTACAAGAGACTTAATCTCTTCTGCTATGTACTTTAAGATTTGTGTGTCAATCCCATGACCTGCCTCACCAGCAAGAGCTTCACCCGAAAACTTTACTAAAACACGTTTATTAGCCATGTATACACCTTTTTATAAAAATCTTTGAATTATACTTAAAAGTCTCTTTAAATCTGCTTTGAGAAAATTTCATATTAAAATTAACCAACTTTTTATACTGACTACTTCAAGTTTTAAAAGTGTAATTATTATCTCTATCAAAAGTTGATTGTCGTTTTTGCATTATATATGGAGAAAGTGTAGGATTATTGAGATGGATAATAACAAACATCTCTTTGCTTTAGTATTTTTAAAATATTTATCTCTGTCAAAATTTCTAGTATTGGATTCTTTGATATACTCTTCATAGCATAGTTGATATAATTTACAAGTTCCATAAAATAAGCTTTATATATTGATGTTGTGGGAACAAAATTATACTAAAAAGTGCCTATTTATTGGAATCTATATGCGAAAGTGGAGTATATTAGATGAGTTTTGACACCTCTTTGATAAGTACTTTTTTCCCCTGTTATAGGTGTAATGAAGTATCCAGGATCGTAACCAGCATCTATAAAACTAAGAGTCACACTATTATTATCATAAAGAGTAGTGTTGTCTTCATGATATACAGATACCGCAATATCTGCAGTATAACTAGAAGTACTTGGAGTAAAAGAATCTTCCCATTCAATCTCGTAAGTAGCATTACTTGTTACAGCTATAGAGTACCAAATCTCACCTCCAGCTTCAAGATTACCTTCAACTTTCACACCTGATGTAAGATCTATAGTATTATCATTTGGAGTTTCAATAATTAAATCATATCTAATATTAACATTATAATCCATAACTGTTAGAGTATAATTGGTATTAGCCTCTAAACTCACTCTTTGAATCTCTTTTGTTGAATTAGCTTCATCACCAGTTGTTACCGCATTTCCAGTGCTAGACTCACTAACACCAAAACTTATATCACTCTCATCTGAAAAGTTATCTCCTTTGATAGTGTATACTCCTGCTACTGTAGTGGTAAAGCTATAGTAATTTTTATTTGCACTTCCTACTACTGCTTGTGCTCTATGTAGAGTATCCAAAGATAGAGAAAATGGAACTACTGAAGTACCTTCCATTTCTATTGCAGGAGGGTTTGTACCTCCACCATCACTAGAGCCTCCACTTTCTGTACATCCACTAAAAATAAACCTAATAAAAACATTACAATACGAGCTTTCATCTTACACCTCCAAATAATTCAGTAAGACTTTATATCTTACTTTATATATTTAAATATTTGTTCTATCAGTTAGTAAAAAAACATATGTATACTTAACTCCACTTTTGCACATAAATTCCAATAAATCTACTAACTAAAGTTGAATTTCAAAGCCCATAAATAGGCACTTTTTAATTAAGTCCGCTACTAAGTGCTTACACTCTAAAAGAGTTAGGTTTTATGTGTGAAAGTTGAGTCATTAATATTAAGTACATATACTATAAATTTTATATCTATATTATTTGCTTAAAGTTGCTATTATTTCTTATACATCATAATAAGTGGCATTACTTCTGAAAAAACAACAGCTCTACGGTTCTCATCCGAATGTAAAATTAGAGCTAACATCTGTGCAATATTTTCATCAATACCTGGAACTAATTTTCTTATATCTTCAAGCTTTTCACGTTTATTTATATTTGTAAAACGCTCATATGCTGAGTATGCTTCTGTTCTTGAAAGTTTATAATAGAGTCTACGACCAAGTTCAAACACTTCAAACTCTTCATTTTTACCAGTTAATACTCTCTCTTCAAAACCAAAATCAACTTCTATCTTTTTCGCTCTAAAGTAAGCTTGAAGCATCATCATAAATCCAACTTTTGCAGTTGTATAGTTCTTTAACACACGATCATAAAAAGCTTCAAATGCTTCCCCATCACAGCGCATTCTTTTATACTCAAGCATTATAGACTCTACATAGTATTTAGCATAAACCAAGGGTGCTGACTTTATAACAGTGTGACCCTCTTGAGACTCACCCATCAACTTTCCACCAAGAAGGATATGAACTCCAGAACCATTGAGTCCATCTACTTTTGCCTTACAACCCTCAAAGCCGATATCGCCAAGACCATGAATACCACACCCTTTTACACATGCTGACCAGTACATTCTTACACGACCACTCTCAAGTGACACATTATCACTCAAGTACTGTGCCATAGTAATCGCATCATTTTTATTCTCAATCACTCCAAAAGGACAGTGTTCTGTTCCTGCACAAGCGATAAGATGGTTAAAATAGGGTGTATTTATATTTTTGTACTCTAAAAAGAAATCATCCGCTAAAAGTGGTTCTAGCTCTTTTACACCCATAATATAAAAACTCTGTTCCATATCAAAACGTAACTGTTCATTTCCATGAGTAGTTGCCAACTCTCCTGCTCGAAGCATTGCAGAACCTTTAAAGATTCCAGATGGTACAACAACATGAACACCTAATGTCCCATCACGAAGTTGAATTTTCCCATGATCTGGTTCAATATAGTCCATCTTTGTCATAGTTTCACCAGCAGTTGCAAAATCTATCCCTGCTTTTTCTCTAATAGCGTTTTGCATCTCGCTCATACCTACAACTGCTATGAGATAGTGAAGTCTATTTTTATTACGATTATCTCTAAAACCATAGCGTTTAAAAAGATCTATGATTGAGCTAAAGGCTGCTAATACTTCTGCCTCATCTTTTAAAAAGATATCTGCTTTTTTAGCGATAACACCCACACGACCACCAAGATAGAGATTGTAACCAAACATTCCATCTTTTTGTGCAAGAACAAAACAGCAATCATTACCATACACATTACAACGGTTCGATAAGTTTCCAGTGATAGAGGTGTTAAACTTTCTAGGAAGTGTAGAGATCCACTCAGAATTTTTTAAAAAAACCTCTTGAAGTTTGAGTAGCGTTTTATGAGAAGGAAGAACATTATCAAAAGCTAAATCATCAAAAGGGTCAGCTACAATACCACGGATATTATCTACACCTGTCTGATATGCAGTTATGTCCACTGCCTCTAAACGCTGTATGATAGTTGGAAGATTTTCAATACTGAGATAACGAAGTTCACACTGTTGACGAGTAGTAAGATCTATATAATCATTACCAAACTCCTTAGCACAAGTGCCTATGACTTTCGCTTGCTCAGCTGTCATAAAACCACCAGGTATACGAAGTTTTAACATAAACTTCTCAGGAGTTGCTGGTCTGTAGTAGATACCAAAGCATTTTAAGAAGTAAGTTTTATCCTCTTCTGGAACACTATCAAAACCATTTTTGGCATACTCATCGAGCATATCAAACGCTTCTAGTGGTGCCTTATAGTCTTTTATTTTTTCAATTTTATTAATTTTTTTACTACGTGCTAAAAATGCTTCTTCGAGTGCTTTCATAATAATAGTTCCATTAGATATATTTATTTTACATTTTATCGCTTTTTAATCAATTTATGACATTTTTTTGATTATAATTTATGCACATGAAAGAAGAGGTGCTATGTTTTCACTATTTAAACCCAAACAAAATCCTCTTTTATCTGGTTTTATTAGCTCTAAAAACTTCTCACATAAACTGCATTTTCGGAATGATGGTGGTCTTATCCTTATAGATATTTTCATCGATCAAAAGAGCTATACCTTTATGCTTGACACGGGTGCATTTAGTGTTGTTCCCTCTTCCCTTTTAGACTCAAATCTCTTAACAAAATATGAGGAGAGTATCAAAGTAGTAGATGCCTCTGGTCATGTAAAAGAGCAGGTGCTTTATCAACTTCAGTACTTAGAAATTGCAGATATATCTTTTAAAAAGTTTAGTGTTATTGTTGATGACTTTTCACAATATTTTCCTCTCTCTTGTTTAAAGTTTGATGGCATACTCGGGTATAATTTTTTGCAACACATCATTCTTAGCATTGACTATAAAGACTCCTTTATTCATCTCTCTGACACCCTTGTTAAACCCTACCTTTCTAAAGTTATCAAGATGAGAACTGGCAAATCAAATGCTCCTGAGTTTAAACTTTACATAGATAATAAAAGCTACTGGATAGGAGTTGATACAGGAAAGAACGATGGGCTTATGATGGGTGATAAAGAGCTCCTTCAAACTCTTCAAAAAAAGAGTACTTTTTTAGAGAGAACAACAGGAACATTTTCTAGTGACTTTAGCGGTGTAAATAAGCATAGTTTTATAGATAAATATCTTATAGAAAATTTTAGTGTAGATAGAAAAATTTTGATTAAATCATATCTTCTCTTTTATGAAGAGAACTCATTAAATATAGCTGGAAATGAATTTTTAGCAAACTTTAATGTGACCATTGATTTTAGAAAAAAAAGGCTCTACCTACAGGAGCTAAAAGATGAGATAAAAGAGCAAAATAAAAAAAGTTTTGGATTTTTAACATTTTGGAGTGAGGAGAAAAAACTTTTTATCTCAGCCATCTCCCAAGATACACCAGCATACCACTCTAAACTCAAGATAGGTGATAAGATCATGTCTATAAATGAGCTTGATACACTTAACTTTTCAAAAGAGGAGTACTGTAGACACTCTCTTCTCTCAAAAAGAGTGATGCTTTATAATGAGAGTGATAAAGAGCTAAGTATCATCATAAAACGCGATGGAAAGCTTATCCGTGAGAAGCTATTACTTTTTTAAAAATAAAGTAGATATACCCTTAGCCTACTACGAGTTCTAAACCTTTAGGAAGTTCTTCCCCCTATTTTATCTACATCATATTATACTATATCAAAACCTACACACTGAATATGTCAAATTTTTTTTCTGTTGCAAAACTACTAGAACAGATGTATCACAACACAGTGATGCAGCTATTGTTGTACCTGTGAGTGTAATTATATTTTTGGTTGCCCCTGCTATTCGTCATCCTCATCTTTACTTAATATCACAGTTCCTAAGCCGGTCTCTACAGGATAACCAGCTTTTGCCCATCCTTTGAGCCCACCTTTTAGATTTGTTGCATTTTTATATCCTAAGTGTCTTAATGTTTGAGCGGCTAAAGCACCACGACTTCCACCTCTACAATAAGTTACGATAATTGTATTTATGTCTTTTACTTTATTCCCTATGACAAACTCTAAATTTCCACGAGTTATTGCATACGAATCATCTGCATATATCTCACCCTCAGCAAGATTTCAAATCTTTAAAAACATATTTACAGGTGGCTATGCTTGTTCTATAGATAACTCACAACCAAAAGATGATATTATTGCTCAAGCAACTTGTGTGACAAGTATTGCAGAACATTTTGATTTTGCTCTTCCTACTATTTCCAGACATCTCAAAGAACTTAAAGATGCTAAAATAATCACGATGACAAAAAATAAAAATAAAATTTACATAAAACCAAATATAGAAACCATAGAAGAGATTGCTGGATGTTTTGAGGTTTTAGTAAGTGATTACAAGAGAGGAACTGTTTATCAGTTTGACAATACAAAAAAATAATTTATTTTAAATATAAATAGCTATAACTAAGTATCATCAAATAAGAGAAAAAGCTTAGCTGAGAATAGCTTTCTCTTTAAACGCCACACCCTCAAAAAGCACTTTATGGTGAATAATAGCACCACTCACCTCCTGCTCCTCTAAAGTAAGTCCATCAGGAACTTCCTCTGAGTGAAGTTGGATGGCTGTTTGTTTAAAGTTTGGCTCACC
>Ga0256836_1000405_pt1 | contig 23221 bp, 19 predicted proteins | sample 4561380metaG_FD_185974 | JGI IMG/M metagenome (GOLD analysis project Ga0256836, IMG submission 185974) | Hydrothermal vent microbial communities from Guaymas Basin, Mexico - 4561-380 | ecosystem: Environmental > Aquatic > Marine > Hydrothermal vents | place: Mexico: Guaymas Basin | collected...
TTTTAATTTTTTTCTTGAGTAAAACTTATCCCCTCCGGGAACTTTTAGAGCTTTGAAGCGGTTGTTTTTTTTGTCTTTTGCAATTTCAGAAAAAATCTCATTGCTTGAATCAACAAATTCATCAATTACGTCTATCATTGCTAAATCATATCTTAAATCAGGCTTATCAGTCCCATATTTTTCCATAGCTTCATTGTAGCTAATTCTTTTAATTGGTAGATTTACTTTAATTCCTGCAACTTCAAAAGCCTCTTTTACCATTCCTTCAATTGTATTAATTACATCATCTTCTTCAACAAAGCTCATCTCAACATCGACTTGTGTAAATTCAGGCTGTCTATCAGCCCTTAGGTCTTCGTCCCTAAAGCATTTTGCGATTTGATAATATTTATCAAACCCTGCTACCATTAAAATCTGTTTAAAAAGCTGAGGTGATTGAGGAAGTGCATAAAATTCACCCGGATAAATCCTGCTTGGTACTAAATAATCCCTTGCCCCCTCAGGAGTCGATTTTGTAAGAATAGGGGTTTCAACATCAATAAATCCGTGTTTGTCAAAATAATCCCTTATTGCTTTTGTAACCTTGCTTCTTAAAATAAACGTTTCAAGAGAATCTGGGTCTCTAAGGTCAAGATATCTGTATTTAAGTCTTAACTCTTCATTTACCGATTTATCTCCAATTTGAAAAGGAAGGGTTTCACTTGTGTTTTCAATTTCTATTGAATCTGCCACAACTTCAATTTTGCCTGTTTTTAATTTTGGATTTTCAAGCCCTTCACCTCTTAGTCTAACTTTTCCTTTTATTTTTATAACATATTCATCTTTTACTTTTTCTGCTATTTTATGCGCTTTTTGACTCTCAGCCGGGTCTGCTACTACCTGAACAATTCCGCTTCTATCTCTTAGGTCAATAAATATAACTCCTCCGTGGTCCCTATGGGAATTAACCCATCCTACTAATTCTACCTCATCTCCTACATTCATTTCATTAAGCTCAGCACAGTAATGGCTTCTCATAAATTTCCTTTTTTGGCGCAATTATATCAAATTGTGATATAATTTAAATAAAAAAATGAAATGGTATCTATTAACGGGACTTATTGTTTTTGATATTTTGTTTTTATGGCTTAAAAAATATTTAAAGTTTTTTTTGTTCAAAAAAAGAAAAAATGTCATTTTTAAGCTTTTTTACTCAAGGGTTGAAAAAATTTCCCTCCCTTTTTTTATCCTTATTAACATAAATGCTTTTTTTTATATTTTTGACTTAAAAGAATTTGAAGTTTTCAGGTTTTTTTTAAATCTTTTTTTACTCGCATGGCTTTTTTATGAAATAATAAAATATCTTATATATACGACTATTTCTATAAAAATATCTAAAAAAAAAGCGGTTAGAAGAGAACTTTTTTCTTTAATTATCAATCTTACGAAAGTTTTTATTTTTTTGGTTTTATTTATTGCTGTACTTTCGTATATGGGAGTGAATATAACTGCTATTATTACTTCTCTTGGAGTAGGAGGTTTGATTGTTGGTTTTGGGGCAAAAGATACCCTTAGCAATTTTTTTGACTCCATAAGGCTTGTAAGTGAAGATGCCTTTCATGTGGGGGATTGGATAGAGACAAGGGATTTTGAAGGCTTTGTGACTGAGATTGGCTTAACTGCAACTCAGATTAGGACTTTTGATAATGCCCTTATAACCATACCAAATTCACGTCTTGCAAACGACTGGATTAAGAATTATTCAAGAAGACTTATTGGAAGAAGAATAAAATTTTGGATAAAAATAAAATATACTACTGATATAAAGGAAATTAATAGAGTTATAAAAGAGATAAGAGAGATGTTAGAAACACATCCTATGATTGTAACCGATAAAAAAATTCAAAATAAGTTAAAACATAAAATGCAAAAAAATACGCTTTTTTTACTTGAAGATAAATATGGGGTTAGAAAAACCCTTCTTGTGTATCTTGATAAATTTAATGATTATTCAATGGATATTTTAGTTTATGCTTTTTCCATTACAATAGACTGGGAGGAGTGGCTTAAGGTAAAACAAGATGTAATGATAAAAGTTTTGGAAATTATAAAAAAATCTTCGCTTGAACTGGCTTACCCTACAAGCGTTATTTTTTATGATGAAAGGAAAAATCTATGGGATTAAAAAAACTTATCAAAAAATATTTTAAAAAAGATGATGCTGATTTACTTCATGATATGAGGGTAATGGCACGAAGAAAATTGAGTATGCTGGAAAAAGAGGGCAAAATGGACCTTAGGTTAAAAGAGCTTTTAAAACGCTCTTCAAAATTAAGGGATACAGATGTGCTTCTTGAGATATGTAAAGACAAAAAAATTAAAAAATATCTCAAAAAAAAACATAAAAAACTAAGAAAAAAATTTTTGAAATTTTTAAAAGGATTTAAATCTCAGATAGTGTCTTTGGAAGAAAAAAGGGATTTTAATTGTGATAAGATATTTAACACCTCATTTTTAAATAAGGATGACAAAACCCTTCACAAATTAAGAATAGTTGTTAAAAAATGCAGATATACAAATCCACAGCTTGAAGATAAACTTAAAAAAATACAGGATTATTTAGGAAAAGCCCATGATTATTACAACTGTGAAAAATTAATGCGTAAATTTGGTAAAGACCTAACTAAAGTCATCAGAAAAAAACAAAAATATATAAGAAAAGCAGAAAAGATAAGAGTTACTCTGCAGAGGTAATACCCATTCTTTTGCTTCTTTCCATCGCCTGCTGGGCTAAATATCTATCACCGAATTTTTGTAAATTTTTATATTCTGTTTCAAAAGTCTCAAAATGTCTCTATTGGCAATAGTCTGTTCAAATATCTGTTTGGTTCCACTGTCTTTTTTCAGTTACTCGACTTCATAAGAGGGTTTCATTTCAATATCTCCGCCTAAAAACAGAATTCTCTCTGCAAACTTTTCTGTATGAATCATTTTATCTATTGCTGTTTTTTTGAAAATTGATGCTAATAAATCATATCCTAAATCATCTAAAATGAAATAAAAATACATATACTGATGAATTGCACTAAGTTCTTCTGCTACAGTTTTATTTAATAACTTAATTGATTTTTGTTTGTTCATTTTTTTCATTTTTAAAAGATATATCGCAGAAAATTACTAAAAGAAAAAATTTTTTCGATTATAAGAAAAAATAATAACTTGATATAATTTTTATAAAAAAGGCTATAAATGAAAGCTGGCTTTGTTTTAAAACCTAAAAACACAATTGCCCTTAAACCTGTGTTTTTAAATATAAAATCTATTTTTGAAAAAAAAGGGATTGAAGTATTAATAGATAGTGTATCTGCTAAAGCTATAGGGCTTTTGGGGGTTGAGTTTGAAGAAATGTGTAAAAGTGCGGATTTTTTAGTGGCTCTTGGGGGAGATGGCACTTTAATATCTCTTGCAAGAAGGGCTTATAAGTATGATAAACCGATTTTAGGAATAAATGCAGGAAATTTAGGCTTTTTAACGGATATAAACCCGGAAAATATTAAAGAGTTTTTAGATAAGTTTTTAAAAGGGGAGTATAGGATTGATAAAAGGATGGTAATTGAAATTGATTATCAAAATAAAAAGCTTTATGCTTTTAATGATGTTGTCGTAAGTAAAGAAGTAATTTCTTCGATGATTAATATAAAAGTTGATACAAATGAGAGTTTTTTAAATACTTATAGAGGAGATGGGCTTATAATTTCAACTCCTACAGGCTCAACTGCTTATAACTTAAGTGCCGGGGGGCCTGTTGTATATCCATTAACAGAGGGGTTTATTTTAACTCCCATATGTCCTCATTCCCTTACTCAAAGACCTCTTATTTTACCAAGTAATTTTGAACTTGAAATTGAGGTTAAGGAGAATATGGCAAAACTTATAATAGACGGACAGGAAATTTATGATATAAAAGATAAAATAAAATTAAGAAAAGCATTAAAACCTGCAAAACTTATTCATAGAATTGAGAGAAATTATTTTGAAGTATTAAGAGAAAAGCTTAACTGGGGAGAGAGTAAGTGATAGAGAGGGTTTATTTAAAAGATTATATGACATTTGAAGAGGTTGAGCTTGAATTTACTGAAATGGACCTTAGTAAAGGATTGATTGTTTTTACAGGTCCAAGTGGTGCTGGAAAATCTGTTTTGATGAAAGGTATTTTGTCTATATTTGGATTTTTTGATGTTAATGCAAAATTAAGCGAAGCAGTTGTGGATAATAGAATAGATTTGGAAAAATGGGGTCTTGAAGAAGATGATTTTTTGGTTTTTAGGCAGATAAAAAAGAATAAAAACAGGTATTTTATAAATAATCAGGCTGTAAGCAAAAAAACTGTAAAAGAAATTGCTTCTAATTTTATAGATTATTTGTCTTTAAGGGAAGTTAAAGAGTTTGAAAGCGAGAATCTTATAGAAGTTTTGGATAAAATGATTAAAGAGGAAGATTATGAAGATTATTATGTTAAGTTTAATTTTTACAAACAAAAATATAAAAAATATACAAAATTAAAAAAACAACTAAAAGAAATTGAAAAAAAAGAAAAAAATGCTATTGAAAGAATTGAATTTCTAAAATATGAACTTAATAAAATTGAAAGCATTAATCCAAAAAAGAACGAATTTGAAAAACTTATCAAGATAAAAAAAGATTTAAGCAAAGTTGAAAAGATAAAAGAAAAGATTTTTGAAGTAGAAAAAGTTTTTGAGTTTGAATCAAGTGTATATGAACTTTTAGAAATGATAGAAGAAGAGAGCGAGTTTTTTTCAAATGCAATGAATGAGCTCAGAATTGTAATAGATAAAGCATATGAAAAAACATCATTTTTAGAAAGTGTAGATATCGAAGAGGTTTTAAACAGGCTCTCAGACCTTCAAGAACTTATAAGAAGATTTGGTTCAATTGAAAATGCTCTTATATATTATGATGAAAAGAAGAAAGAACTTGAAAGTTTAGAAAACCTTACTTTTGAAAAGGAAGAAATTCAAAAAGAAATAAAAAACCTTGAAAAAGAGTTAGATGAATTAGCGTTAATACTTCATACTAAAAGAAAAACAAGTGCTAAAAAATTTGAAAAAAAACTGAACTATTATCTTAATAAACTCTATATGCCAAAAGCTAAAGTAAAAATTTTATTAAATAATGAGTTTAATGAATATGGAAAAGATATTGCAAAAATCATTGTAAATGACATAGATATAAACACTATATCCACAGGAGAATTTAACAGGTTAAGAGTGGCATTACTTGCAAGCAGGCTTGAATGGGATGATAAAGAAAAAACACTTTTTTTAGATGAAGTCGATGCTAATTTAAGCGGTGAAGAATCTGAAAGCGTTGCAGATGTGCTAAAATTGCTAAGCCAAAAATATCAAATTTTTGCAATTTCCCACCAACCTCAGTTAGCAAGCAAAGCAGACAAACATTTTTTTGTTTTAAAAAAAAATAATAAATCTATTGTAAAAGAGTTAGATTTTAATAAAAGAGTAGAAGAAATTGCAAGAATTATAGGCGGTAAGGAAAAATCGAAAAAAGCAATGGAATATGCAAAAGAATTATTGAAAGGAAACTATGGTTAATAAACTGTTAGAAAAGATTAAAGAGTTAGAGAATGAAATAGAGTACATTAAAGAAAAAAACGGTATTGTTATAAAAAATATAAAATCCCTTTTTAGCAAATGTAAAATAGAAAAGGATAAAAAAGAAAAATTTAAAAATAAATTAATTCAGAATTTAAATGCTTTGAAAATAGAACATAAAAAAATTTTTATAGACGGGATTTTAAATTTTGATGAATTTCTGAAATTAATAAAAAATGAAAAGGATTTATATATTTTAGCTGTAAGGCTCCCTGAAGATAAAATAAAGATTAAATACATGTATAGCTTTTTTACAAAAAAATTCGATTTTTTATTTACTGTAAAAGACGATATTTTATTAGGTACTATTTACAAAAAACATTTAAATGAAATTAAAAATTTGAAGTCTTTGCCTTTTTATAATTCTTTGACAGAAGAATTTGATGAAATAGAACTCTTTAAAGTTGTTTTTGAAGCTGAAGATATTAATAAAGACGTTTTTGATAAAATAATTAATATATTTAATTCTTTATATGCAAGACCAAGTTTTAGAAAAAAGCATTTTATTGAATTTTCTTTAATAAAAAATAAAATTGTTAATTTTGAAATGGAAAAAATAAAAGAAGAAAAAAACAGATATAAATATATTTATGAAGAAACTTATCCGTCTTTAGAAGTCAAATTAAAACAAAATATAAATAATCCGGCTTTTGTACTCGCTTTGCTTGAAAGAATAGATAATGAAATAGAAGAGATTAAAAATTCAAGAGGGATTGCTAATGTTATAAACAGAATCTTAAACTATATTGATTTAAAAAGTCCTGAAAAAGAGTTAAAAAGAATTACTAAAATTTTAAGAGACTCTTTAAAAAAAGAAAATAATTTGATATAATTCCAATACCTACAAGCGACGGTGGCGGAACTGGTAGACGCGCAAGATTGAGGGTCTTGTGGGCATAAGCCCGTGGGGGTTCGAGTCCCCCCCGTCGCACCACTAAAGACTAAAAACTTCTTGATATTTACTTCTGATAGATTATATCCACATCTTTTGGATAATGTACTTCGAATATTTTAAGAGGGGTTGAATTTTTCTGATTAAAAAAATTAACTTCTACTTTATTTCCTATTTCATCGGTGTAAAATATTTTTTTAAGAGTCTTATCATAAATAAAATAGATTTTTTTATCCTCAATTTCTGCTTTATAAAGATTGTTTTTTATTTTTTTTGAATTTTTTAAAATATCACTTAAAGTATTCTTTTTTCTTTTTGTTATCGTAAGTTGCATAATGTCTGGTTCGTAAATATATACTTTATCTTCTATCCAGATAATTTTTTTATAAGGATATGTATATTTCCAAACTATATTTCCTTGATTGTAAAACACTTTTCCCTTGTATGTAAGAGTTTTTTTATCAGATGTTATTGTTTGGATAAAATCTGCACTAAACTGCTTTGGAAGAGTAATGGCATATGATAAAATAGATACTAAAATTAAAATAATAAATTTCATAAATTGTCCTTATGTTAGTGTTTATGTTATTATAACAAAAAAGTTTTTAAAGGCTTTAGATGGTTAAAAGTATTGTTAGAAAAATATTTGGAACAAAAAATGATAGAGAGTTAAAAAAGTATTTTGCAAAAGTAAAAGAGATAAACGCTCTTGAGCCTAAATATGAAAAAATGAGCGATGAAGATATTAAAAAAGAATTTAGTGAAATTAAAGAAAAAATTTTAGAAGAGATTAAAAACGGCGCCGATGAGCAGGAGACGCTAAATAAATACCTTTATGATGTGTTTGCTATGGTAAGGGAAGCTAGTAAGCGTGTCCTTGGAATGAGACACTATGATGTACAGCTTGTTGGTGGAATGGTTTTGCATGAAGGAAAAATTGCAGAAATGAAAACAGGGGAGGGTAAGACACTTGTTGCAACACTTCCTGTTGTTTTAAATGCGATTTTAGGAAAAGGGGTTCATGTTGTAACCGTAAATGACTACCTTGCTCAAAGAGATGCTACTGAAATGGGAAAACTTTATAAATTTTTCGGGCTTAGTACAGGTATTATAGTAAGCGGTATGGAAGATTATGAAAGAAAAAAAGCATATGCTTGTGATGTGACATACGGAACAAACTCTGAGTTTGGGTTTGATTATTTAAGAGATAATATGGTTTTTGATATAAATGATAAAGTTCAAAGAGGGCATTATTATGCAATTGTGGATGAGGTTGATAGTATTTTAATTGATGAGGCAAGAACTCCTTTGATTATTTCAGGTCCTGCAAACAAAAGAGTTGAAAATTATATAAAAGCCGATGAAGTTGCAAAACAGCTAGAGCCTGAAAAACATTTTAAGGTAGATGAAAAAGATAAAGTTGTGCTTTTAACAGAAGAGGGAATAAAAAAAGCAGAAGAACTTTTTGGAGTGGATAACCTATATACCCCAGAAAACGCTATCTTAGCTCATCATCTTGACCAGGCCTTAAAAGCAAATTATCTTTTTAAAGAGGGAAGAGATTATATTGTAAGAAAAGGTGAGGTTTTAATTGTAGATGAATTTACAGGAAGAATTGCAGAAGGGAGACGTTTTAGCGAGGGTCTTCATCAGGCGCTTGAGGCAAAAGAGGGTGTTGAAATCCAAGAAGAATCTCAGACTTTTGCAGAAATTACATACCAAAACTATTTTAGAATGTATGAAAAACTTGCCGGAATGACAGGAACCGCTCAGACTGAAGCGACTGAATTTTTAGAGATTTACGGACTTGAGGTTATTTCTATTCCTACAAATAAACCGATAGCAAGAAAAGATTTAAATGACCTGGTTTATAAAACGGAAGAGGAGAAATTTGAAGCGGTTGTAAAAAAAGTAAAAGAGCTTCATAAAAAAGGTCAGCCTGTTTTAATAGGAACTACAAGTGTTAAAAAAAGTGAATATTTAAGCCAGCTTTTGAAAAAAGAGAAAATTCCTCATACGGTTCTTAATGCAAAACATCATGAAAAAGAGGCTGAAATTATTGCACAGGCAGGTAGAAAGGGAGCCGTAACGGTGGCTACCAATATGGCCGGTAGGGGAGTTGATATAAAAATTGACGATGAGGTAAGGGAGCTTGGAGGTCTTTATATAATAGGGACTGAAAGACACGAGAGCAGAAGGATTGACAATCAGCTAAGAGGACGCTCAGGTCGTCAAGGAGACCCTGGAGTATCTCAGTTTTATTTATCGCTTGAAGATGATTTACTGAGAATTTTTGGAAGTGACAGAATAAAAGGAATTATGGATAGACTTGGTATTGAAAGAGGGGAACATATTGACTCAAAAATTGTAACCCGTGCTATTGAAAATGCACAGAAAAAAGTTGAAACTATGCATTTTGAGGCAAGAAAGCATATTTTAAAATATGATGATGTTGCTAACGAACAAAGAAAAGTAATCTATAAATTCCGTGACCAGCTTTTAGACCCTAATTTTGACATTCAGGAAAAACTTGACGAAATGAGGGAAGAGTTTGTTGAGTATATTTTATCTGAAGCCGAAGTTTTTCCACATACTCAAAAAGAAGATATTAACAAAGAAAAACTAAAAGCGGTAATTGAAGAGTATACAGATTTAAAACTTGATGAAAAAGACCTAGATAAAGATTATGATGAGTTAAAAGAGTTTTTAATTAAGAAATTAAAAGAGAGTTTTGAAGAAAAATTAAAAGACGCAAGTGAAGAGGATAAAAACAGAATTCCAAAACAGATAATTTTACAGGTCTTAGATGAAAGCTGGAGAGACCATCTTTATATGATGGATATTTTAAAAACAGGTATTGGTCTTAGAGGATATAATCAAAAAGACCCTCTTGTTGAGTATAAAAAAGAGAGTTTTACTCTTTTTGAAGAACTTATTCAAAGAATAAAAGTTGAGAGCATGAAAATTTTAAGCAAACTTCAGATTGAATATCAAATGCCTGAAATTGATCCTGATATTGAAGAGTTTATTAAAGCCCTTGAAGGTAAAAAGGTAGAAGATATTTTAAACAATATCCCTGAAGTTCCAGAAGAATTTGAACAAAAAGATATGGATACGATTATGAAAGAGCTTGAAATGCAGACTGAAATGTTAAAAAAAGAGTTTGAAGCAAAGCAGAGGAAAAAAGTAAAAAGAAATGAACCGTGTCCTTGTGGAAGCGGCAAAAAATATAAAGACTGTTGCGGAAAAAGCCCTAAATTTTAATTATGAATAAAAAGTTTGTCAATTTTATAATAAAAAGATATTTAAGATTTGATAAAAAGCATCCTTTTATTTATATAAGTTTTATTCTTGCTTTTCTTGGCATTATGGTAGGTGTTGCTACACTTATAATTGCTATGGGGATAATGAACGGAATGGACAGGGAATTTGAAAAAAAGCTTAAAGTTATGAACTATCCAATTACCATTTATTCCTCTTTAGCAACTGTTGATGAAAACACATTAAAGCTTTTAAAAAAGCATTTTCCTTCTTTTAAATATTCCCCGTATATAGAAACAAGTGCAATAATTCAAAAAAACGGACTTAACGGAGTTTTATTATATGGAGTTGATTTTAAAAAAGAGTCTCAGATTAATTATATTTTTAAAAATGCAGTTAAAGGAGTTAAACCTAATCTTTTTGATGTAGTGGTAGGAAAAAGGCTTTTTGAAGATATGGGGGTTTATAAAGGGGAAAAAGTTATAATGATTTTCTCAAAAATTACCCCTATGGGATTTGGCGTAACACCTGTGATGAAAAAAGTCAAAATACTTAACTATTTTGACAGCGGGCTTGTAGCGTATGATAAAGGGATTGCCTATATGAACATAGAGGGCTTAAAAAGAATTCTTCATCAAAACTATTACAGCGGAATACATATATGGACACCAAACCCTTTTGAAGATATAAAAAAAATAAGGGAGATATTACCATCTGGAGTTGGAGTAATTGGATGGTGGCAGCAAAACGGAAATTTTTTTGCAGCGTTAAAAATGGAAAAGAGGGCTTTGTTTTTGGTTTTAATGCTTATAATTATAGTAGCGGCTTTAAATATTATAAGTTCGCTTCTTATGATGATTATGAGTAAAAGAAAAGAGATTGCCCTTATGATGAGTCTTGGAGCTACAAAACAAGAAATAAAAGCAATTTTTTTAAAACTTGGAATGATTGTAGGGATAAGCGGTATTTTCAGCGGAGCTGTTCTTGGGCTTTTTGGAATATGGCTTTTAAAAACATTTGATTTTATAAAACTTCCTGAGGATGTGTATGGAGTAAGCAAATTGCCTGTTGAGTTAAGTTTAACAGATTTTATTGCCATTTTAGTTGGGGCTTTTATTATAGTTATAATCTCAAGCATATATCCTGCTGTTAAAGCTAGTAAAACCGATGTGCTTGAGACATTAAGGTATGAATAGTTATGATATAATTTTGTAAAAAAGGATAAAAATGCAAGGCGCAATGACCGCTTTAATAACTCCGTTTAAAAACGGTAAAATTGATGAAGAGACTTATGCAAAACTTATAAAAAGACAGATTGAAAACAATATCGACTGGGTAGTGCCTGTTGGAACTACAGGCGAGAGTGCGACTCTTACGCATGATGAACATAAAAGATGTATTGAAATTGCGGTTGAGGTATGTAAAGGTACGGATACAAAGGTTTTAGCAGGAGCTGGAAGTAACTCTACTCATGAAGCTATTGATTTGGCTAAATTTGCTGAAGATAAAGGTGCTGATGCAATTTTGTCTGTTGCACCTTATTACAATAAGCCGACTCAAAGAGGGCTTTATGAACATTATAAAGCGTTGGCAAATGCAGTAGATATTCCGGTGGTTTTGTATAATGTTCCCGGAAGGACTTGTTCTAATATAGAGGTTGATACCGCAGTTAGGCTTTTTAAAGAAGTTGAAAATATTGTGGCTATCAAAGAGGCAAGCGGAAAAGTTGAAAATGTGGTTGCCCTTTGTGCTAAAAGCGGTATAAGTGTAATAAGCGGAGATGATGCAATAAACTATCCTATAATTGCAAGCGGCGGTAAAGGAACTATTTCTGTTACTGCGAACCTGCTTCCTAAAAAAATAGCAAAACTTGTTCATAAAGCCTTAAAAGGAGATTTTTTAACTTCAAAAGAGATTAATGAGGGGCTTTATGAATTAAATAAAGTGTTGTTTATAGAAAGCAATCCTATTCCTATTAAATTTGCAATGTATGAAGCAGGACTTATTCCATCACTTGAATATAGACTCCCGCTCACACCTCCAAGTAAAGAGTCACAGGAAAAAATAAAAGAAGTTTTAAAAAAATATCTGTAAAGGAAATTAATGAGGGGTAAAACATTAGTAATAAGTGGAGCTACAAGAGGTATTGGGAAAGCAATAGCTGAGCGTTTTGCAAAAAAGGGGGTAAATATTGCATTTACTTACAATTCAAATGAAGAAGTGGCTAAAAATCTTGCAAAAGAGTGGGAAGAGAAATATAATATTAAAGCAAAGCCTTATAAGTTAAATATTCTTGAACCAGAAACATATAAGGATTTATTTAAAGAAATAGATAATGATTTTGACAGGGTTGATTTTTTCGTATCAAACGCAATTATTTCAGGTCGTGCAGTTGTAGGGGGTTTTGGTCCTTTTATGAGGCTAAAGCCAAAAGGACTTTGCAATATTTTTACTGCAACGGTTAGTGCTTTTGTAGTAGGAGCACAAGAGGCTGCAAAAAGAATGGAAAAAGTTGGAGGAGGGAGTATCATAAGCTTAAGCTCTACTGGTAATCTTGTATATACTCCAAATTATACAGGACATGGGGCAAGTAAAGCTGCAGTTGAGACGGTTGTAAAATATGCGGCGTGTGAACTTGGAAATAAAGGAATCAGAGTCAATGCAGTAAGCGGAGGTCCTATTGATACGGATGCTTTAAAAGCTTTTCCAAATTATGAAGAGGTCAAAGCGGAAGTTGAAAAAAGAAGTCCTCTTAATAGGATGGGAGAGCCAAGAGATTTAGCGGGAATTACATATTTTTTATGCACTGATGAGGCGTCTTGGATTACGGGACAGACGTTTATAGTAGATGGCGGTACTACTTTTGGATGTAAGGAATAGGATTTGGTAATAACAAAAGATGGTATTATGCTTTATAAATATCAAAAATGGCAAAAAAGATTAAAAAACGTTCCTAATATTTTGGCATTTTTGAGAATTTTGCTTGCTTTTTTGATGTATCTGTTTTTGGTAAATAGAGATTTTTTTGAAGGAATTCATAGTTCTTGGCTTGATTATTTTGCCGCTCTTATTTTTGTAGTTGCAAGCATTACAGATTTTTTTGACGGATATATTGCAAGAAATTTTAATGCTACAAGTAAGTTAGGAGAAATTATTGACCCGCTTGCTGATAAAATGCTAATTCTTGGTGCTTTTCTTGGGCTTTTGTATCTTCACAGGGCAAACCCTTGGGCTGTTTATTTAATAATGGTTAGGGAGTTTTTTATAACAGGGCTTAGAATTTCAATGGCTCAAGAAGGGCTTAGCGTAAAAGCGAGTATGGCTGGAAAAGTAAAAACAGTAATACAGATGATTGCTATTGGTTTTTTGCTTATGAATTGGCCGTGTGGAAACTGTTTGCTTTGGATTGCTGTTATTTTGACGCTTTATAGCGGAATGGATTATATAAAAGCGTATATTAAGGCTCAGAAATGATAAGTGCCATTTTAATACTTTCATTTTTAATATTTTTTCATGAGCTAGGCCATTTTTTAATGGCAAGGCTTGTTGGAGTAAAGGTTGAAGTGTTTAGCATTGGTTTTGGAAAAAAACTAATCTGTAAAAAAATAGGGCAGACAGATTGGTGTATAAGTGCTATCCCCCTTGGAGGATATGTTCAGATGAAAGGGCAGGATGATTCAAATCCTACATTAAAAAACAATGATCCTGACAGTTATACTTCAAAATCCCCTTTACAGAGAGTATTGATTTTATTAGGAGGGCCTGGATTTAACTTTTTATTGGCTTTTTTGATATATTTTTTCTTAGCTGTTTTTGGATGGCAAAAGTTAGCTCCGGTTGTTGGAAAAACAATTCCAGATACTCCTGCTGCAAAGGTGCTAAAATCGGGGGATAGAATTTTTGAAATTAATGGGAAAAAGATAAAATCTTGGGATGATATTTCAAAAATAGTTCAGGTTTCAGATGAACTTAATTTAAAAGTAATTCGTGATAGAAAAATTATTATGTTAAGTTTAAGGCCAAAAACAAAAAAACAAAAAAACATTTTTAAAGAAGAAATAAAAAGAAAAATTATTGGAATCATTCCAAAAGGAGATACTGTAACAATAAAATATTCACTAAGTGAAGCCCTTAAAATTGCATCAGAAGAACTTATAAAAGCATCTACAATGATTGTAAAAAGTATTCAAAAACTAATAACAGGAGCCATTGGACTTAATACACTGAGCGGTCCTATTGGAATAGTTGATGTTACTGCAAAAGTTGCAAATTTTGGTATTCAGCCTCTTTTGCTTTTAACAGCTCTTTTATCAGTAAATTTAGGAGTATTAAATTTACTTCCAATTCCAGCACTTGATGGCGGACATATAATATTTAACTTATATGAATGGATATCAAAAAAAGAAATAAATGAAGAAATTATGTATAAATTAACACTTGCAGGATGGGCATTGCTTGGAAGTTTAATGATAATTGGTATTTATAACGACTTACATCGACTTATAGGAGGATAAAATGACACTTGATGAATTAATCCAAAAAGTAGAGGCAGCAAGACTTAAAAGAAGCGAACATCTTATAGTTCAAATTGTTGCAGTTACAAAATATACAAATAATCCTGAAGTATTAAAAAGGCTTTTTGAAGACGGACAAAGAGCATTTGGAGAAAACAGGGTTCAGGATATGGAAGAAAAAGTAAAGACACTTGAAGATTTACCGATTGAATGGCATTTTATAGGAAATTTGCAAAAAAATAAAATTAATAAACTTTTAAAACTTAACCCATTTATGATTCAATCAATCAATTCATATGAACTTGCAGAAGCTATTAACAAAAGAGCAAAAAAACCTGTAAGATGTCTTATTGAAATAAACAGCTCAGGAGAGCCTACAAAACACGGAATGGCTCCTGAAGTCGCGGTTGATACATATTTAAGAATAAAAGAAAACCTCCTAAACATCAACCTTCAAGGAGTTATGACTATAGGTGCTCACAGTAATGATGAAAAAAAAATAAGAGAAAGCTTCAGAAAAACATACAAAATATTTGAACAACTAAAACCTCACGGAGCAAAGATATGTTCTATGGGAATGAGTAGAGATTTTGAAATAGCTATAGAAGAGGGCTCTAATATGATAAGAATAGGAAGAGCATTAATAGAGAGTTACATTTAATATTAATATAAAATTAACTTATATTAGAAAAATTTAAGCTCTCTTTAAGGTTTTAATATTAAAATAGTATTAAAACCTTAAAGGAGAAAGGATGAAAAAGCTTAAAATCTTATTTGCTTTTCTGTTTGCTTCAAGTTTGCTTTTTGCTGAAACCACAGATGCTGAATATGCTCTTTTTAAAAGAAACATATCACCGGCAATGATGTGGGGTGAAGATGGTCTTATTTTAGTACCAAAAGCTAACACAATGGGAAGAGGGCATTTATATTTAAGTGCTAATGTTTTAGATGCAGGTAAAATTCAGGGCGATAAGCTTTTCTTAACATCAGGTACAATTATGCTTTCTACTTCTGATGATGTAGAACTTGGATATACAAGAAGAGTTTTTATATGGGATAATTTGGATTATACAAACATTAAGATGGATACTTGGCATTTAAAAGCAAGAGTTTTTCATTTAAAAGACAATTATATACCTCAACTTGCAGTAGGTGTAAATTTAGTTTCTATTTCTGCGAATGACTTTTCAAATCAAGATGATATTCTTTATAACCCTTATGTTACTCTTACAATAAGAGCACCTTTAGGAACTGAAAAAGCTGTGTTATCTGTTACTGCATGTGCAGAAAAAATTTACAATGAAGGTGAAAGTACTGATGTAATGTTTAGTGGAGGTGTTGATTTTAGAATTCTTAATCACCTATATTTAATAGGAGAAATTCAAGGGGTTAATAAAGAAGGTGATAATGGAATAATTAATGTAGGAGCTAAATTAAAATTTGGATGGGTTAGTTTAGGAGCAGGGCTTTTTAATATATCAAGAACATCTCTTGAAGGTAAAGAAGATAGCGAAAACAAAAGATACTGGATGGCTAATATTGCATTAGACATTCCGTTTGACAGATTATTTAAATAAGGAGATAGGATGAAAAAGTTATTAACTTCAGGACTAGCACTATCTATAGCTCTTTTAACATCAGGATGTTTTAAAGAAAAAAATATTCCTGCAGAGCAATTAATTACAATTTATGATTCTAATATACAAGAGACAAATAAAATAGCCCCTCTTGAAACAATGTTTGTAAAAGTTGCCGGTTTAGAACCTAATGCACTACACAGAGTAGAAGTATTAGACCCAAATCAGAAAATAATTACTTATGCAGAAGTTAGAAGTAACGACCAAGGAATTATAGGACCTCTTCCTATCTGGTATGATGTTGGAATTGAGAAAAAAGAAGATGGAAGTTTTGGTCTTCCAAACGATGAGTTGAGTTTAAAATCTTTTTATATAAGAGTTAAATCACTTAATAATTCAGATACAGACTTTAAACAGGATTTCTTTTTACTTCTTAAAAAACCAAGCAACCCTAATGATATGCCAAAACCCGTAGTTTCTTCTGTAAGCGTAGAAGATGGAAATATTTCTAATGCAAAACTTGAAAATACATTTCTTGAAACAGGAAGTAAAACTCCAGATGGAGAAGATAGTAACTTAACTAAAGTTTATGTTAAAGCAAATTTACTTCCTTATCATACTATAAAAGATGGAAAAATAGTTCCAACAGATAAAGTTGATATTTATGTAATACCTTTTACAGGAGTTTCTTTTGAAGACGGACTAGATTTAGAAGCAGTTGCTGTAACTTCAAGAAAAAATGTTGAAACAATCGATAAGCAAACATATAAAACACTTCCGCCAACTCTTATATGGGATTTAAACAGAGACCCTAAACTAATTAATCCCGGAGACAGCAACAATGCTTATTCAATTATTATAGATACCAATCAAAACGGAAGACTCGATATAGGAGAAGATTTAAATGGAGATGGAAAATATGATAGATATATAGATGGAATTGACGGGCAAGGAGCTGCTGGCTTTATAGTAATGAATACAGAAGCAAATGAACTTGATTATTATATGAGTGATGATAATAAAAATAGACTTGATACTATAAGTGAGAATGAAAGCGGAGATAAAACACATCTTTATTTAAATATGAATAATATTCCTACGACTGAAAAAAACGCAACTATTTATGTGGTAGATGAAGACGCAGCCGATTTACCGGATGGATATAATTTATCGGATAATGATGTAAGAGAAAAAAATGAAGATGAAACATCAGGAACAAATGCTAAAATCACACCTCCTGATAATGAAACAAGATTTATGCCTTATATTGCCTGGCAGAAAGTAATTACAACTCAAAATGAAGCAGGATACGGTTATACAGAAGATATAACTGAACCTAAAAAATTAGATGTGGTTGTAGATTTAAACAAAAACGGACAATATGATAAAGGAGTTGATTATTACTTAGCAAATGCTGTAACTATATTACCTTATGATACTAATATAACAACCGTTGTTGATGAAGAAGGAAGAGAAATTACATCAGTATTTAATGAGGCAAACTCTGAATCTAATACAACCGTTTATATTAAATTCGGAGAAAATAATGGTGGAGAATGCTCAAATACCCATTATGCTTATTTATTCAAAAAAGATGCAGCTCCAAAAGAGGGAGATGAACTTTTTGGAGAAATTATAAGAGTTCCTGTTTATACAGACAATAATTGTGTAACTAAATTTATGGATACTACAGAATTATTTAAAAAAGAGATTTTAAAAGTTGTAAATCCAAATGAAAAAAACAACAAATATGTAATTATAGTTGATAAAGATGACAACCATAAATTAAATTCAGATGGAGATGATAAAATCCTAAACATTGCATTTAAAGATACCCCTGCAAATGAACTTCCCGATGTAAGCTATATTAACTTGGCATCTGGAGGTTTAATGGGGCAACCTTATCAACACTGGGTCGATACACCTTATACAAGTGCTTATGATTATAGAGATGTATTTACAGTAGATGCAGAGGATACTGTGCCTACAGAATGGTGGTGGACAAGATACTGGATGGATAAAGGAGTAAAAGTTGTTTGGAATCCTTATATAAGAGACAGAGGATGGTGGTGGTGGAGACATAACAAAACTTATATAAATGAAAAAGGCGAAGAGAGTGATTCACCATTTTATTATGGACAAATTGTTGATTTATATATTATTCCAGCAGATAAGTATTCTTTATATAAAAATATGCCTTTAAGTGATAAAATGGATATAAGAGGAAGACATACCACACTTCCTATACAGTTTAGTTGTAGAAACGGGGTTAATTTACAAACAATTTGGAAAGCTCCTTTAAAAGTTGGAAAATATTATGTAATAGTTGATGCTAACAGGAATGGTAAAGTAGATGACGGAGTAGATTTTATCGATGCAGTAAAACAGGATGGAACAACTATTAAAGATAATCCGGATGTTGTAGGATTTAGTGTTGTAGAATAAAAGCTCTTTTTGAGCTTTTATTTTTTAATGAGTTTAATACTTATTCCTTTTTGGAAATATTTTTTAGCTTCTTCTATATCTTTTGGAGTTAATTTTGTAATTTTTTCTTCATATTCTAAAAGCGGCTTGATATCCCCTTTTGCAAAAAAGTCTCCATAAATATTGCTTACTCCAGAAGAGCTTTCAAGATGAGTTAAAAAATCAAATTTTGTTTGATTTTTAACTTTATTTAAAGCTTTTTTTGTAATTCTTGTATCAAGAAGTATGTTTCTTATCTCTTTTTCAACTTTATCGATATCAGCTCCTGGATTTATCATAGCAAAAACTATAAAAACCCCAGGGTCTTTTAATTCCATATTGTAAGCATAAACTTCACTGACAAGACCTTTTTGATTGATTAGTTTTTCTCTTAAAACCCCGCTTTTTCCTCCGCTTAAAATTTCGGAATAAGCATTTAAGGAAAACTGGTCTTCGTGATTAAATTCAGGAATATGAAAAGCTAATGCTAAAATATTAATTTGAGTTTCCCTTTTTAAAATGACTTCCTTATCTCCGTCTAAAGCCGGTTCTTTTTGATGAACTTTTGGAATAGGGTTTTTATTTGTTATCTCTTCAAAATATTTTCTAGCCTTTTCAAAAACCTCATCCACTTCAATATCTCCTGCAACAAGTAAAAATGCATTTTTAGGCTGATAAAAAGTTTTGTGAAATCTTCTTATATCTTCAATATTCCAATTTAATATATCATCTTTAAAACCGATAGGGGTCCAGTGATAAGGGTGATAGATATAAGCGTTGTTGAAAAGTCTAAAAAAAAGATATCCAAGAGGGTTATTGTCCGTCCTCCAAAGTCTCTCTTCATATACTACTTTTCTTTCTCTTTCAAATTCTTCTTCACTTAGATTCAAATTAGCCATAACTTCGCTAAAAAGTTCAAATGTTTTATCTAAATAAATATTCGAAGTCTTTATGTAATAGTGAGTATAATCAAAGCCTGTAGAAGCATTATCAACACCTCCAAGAGACTTTACAATTTTATCAAATTCTCCTTCTTTTAAATTTTTTGTAGATTTAAAATTCATATGCTCAAGCATATGGGCAATTCCAGTCTTGCCAAGAGTTTCATTTCGACTTCCTACTTTATAAAATATATTGCTCGTAATTACCTTAGAACCTTTATTCATAGGAACGGCAACTATTTCAAGTTCATTTTTTAATTTGTGAGTGTAAAATTTATGAAGCATTAGTATCCTTTAGTTCAAGTTTTTTTGGAATATCAATCCCTACAGCTTCAGTTATATGATTAAATCCGTCTTTTTTCAACCTTTCAATTAAACCAAGATTTATATCTCTTACAATTCCGGGTCCTTTATATATTATTGCGGTATATAATTGAAGTAAAGAAGCTCCGGCTTTAATTCTTTTATAAGCTTCATCGGCACTGTCTATTCCACCGACACTTACAATAGGTACTTTTCCAAAAACCTCTCCTGCGACAAGTTTTAAAACCTCATAACTTCTTTTTGCAAGAGGTTTTCCGGAAATTCCACCCTTTTTAATATTAGACTTTACAAGTTCATAATTTGTAGTCGTATTTGTTACAACAATCCCATCTGCCCCGTTAATTACACTTAAATTTGCAAGATTTATAATCATATCATCTTCCATATCCGGAGAAAATTTTATAAGAACAGGTTTTGAAGTAAGTTTTTTTAACTCTTTAAAAAGGGTGGATATAAACTCTGCATTAAGCAAGTTTCTAAGTCCAGGAGTGTTTGGGGAAGAGATATTAACCACAAAAAAATCAACCACATCTTTTAATTCATTTACCAAAATTTTATAATCATCTATTGCCTTGTCTTCAGGGGTTGTTTTGTTTTTTCCTATGTTTGCTCCAATTGGAAGAATGAAAGGATATATATTTTTTAGTCTTTGTTTAATTACTTCAACTCCTTCATTATTAAAACCATAGGCATTCTGCACAGCTTCATATTCAATATGGCGCCAAGCACGAGGTTTTTCATTTCCTTCCTGTGCTTTTGGAGTAACTGCCCCAATTTCCCCCCATCCAAAACCAAGAGCAGGCCATGCTGCAATCATTGTCGCATTTTTATCAAACCCCGCAGCAACCCCGATAGGATTTTTAAATTCAAGCCCCCATATTTTTTGGTTTAAAATAGGTTCATCAATAAAATTTTTTTCTATTAAAGGATTAAAAAACAAAGGACATCTTCTTGCTGTTTTTAATACAAATTCAACAGCGTTATGTGCAAATTCAGGGTCTGTTTTATAAATTAGAGGTTTTATTAAATCAAACATCACACCTTCTCCCATAATGTTCCGTTTGGAGTATCTTGTATCTGAATTCCCATATTTTTAAGTTCTTCTCTTATCTCATCAGCAAGTGCGTAATTTTTTTCTTTTTTAGCAGTAGTCCTTTTTTGAATCAGCTCTTCGATTTTTTTCTTCGTTTTTTCATCAACTCCTGCCTGGAAATACTCATATGCGTCACTTCCCCCAACACCTAAAAGCTTGTCAATAAATTCTATATTGCTAATAATCTTTTGTTTAAGTGCTTTATCTTTTGGATTTTTGTCTAAATTTTCATTTGCCTCGCTTATAAATTCATCAACTACAGCTAAGGCTTTTGAAATATTTAAATCATCTTTCATAGCTTCAAGAAGTTTTTGTTCAAACTCTTTGTCTTGTTGTTTTTTTGTAACTCCATAAACCCTCTTTTTAAGACGGTAGAGTTTATCAAGTCTTTTTTTACTTGTAATTAAATCTTCTTCACTGAAATTAAGCGGGGCTCTGTAATGCGTACTCATTAAATAAAATCTTAAAACCTCTCCAGAATAATGTTTTAGGGCATCTTTTACAAAAAAGCTGTTTCCAAGGGATTTACTCATTTTTTCTCCATTAATTTGAACAAAACCGTTATGCATCCAGTATTTTGCAAGATGTCCGCCGTAGGCACAGTGGCTTTGAGCCTCTTCATTTTCGTGGTGAGGAAAGAATAAATCTGCTCCGCCTCCATGAATGTCAATCTGATATTCCCCATCATATGCAATGTGTTTTTTAATCATTGCAGAACATTCAATATGCCATCCCGGTCTTCCTTTTCCAAAAGGAGAATCAAAACATACATCTTCTTCTCCTTTGCAGGCTTTCCACAGAGCAAAATCTGCAGGATTTTTTTTACCTTCAATATCAACCCTGTGTATAACCTCATCATCCTGGCATTTATGCGACAATTGGCAATACTCTTCATCTTTGCTGACATCAAAGTAGATATCACCGTTTAGGAGGGTGTATGCATATCCTTTATCAAGAAGTTTTTGGATAAGTTCAAACATTGCATCAAGTGATTCAGTCGCTTTTGGTTCAATATCGGCTCTTTTTACATTTAAAGCTTCCATATCTTTTAAGTACGAATTAATATAGTGTTCTGTTATCTCTTTTAAACTTTTTTTAGTTTCATTCATTTTTTTAATAATTTTATCATCAATGTCTGTAAAATTTTTTACAAATGTTACTTTATACCCAAGTGTTTCAAGTGTACGTCTTAGCAAATCAAAACTTATTGAACTTCTTGCATGTCCAAGATGGGCATCATCATATACAGTAGGTCCGCATACATAAATTTTAACTTCATTTTCTTTAATTGGCTTAAATTCAACTTTTTTTCTTTGATGAGAGTCATAAATTACCATTTTTATCCTTTCATTAGATAAGCTATTTTGTTAAAAACAATGGCTATTATTATACTACCAAAAATTACTAAAATCATACCTAAAATATATCTCTTCTCAAAAAAACTAAAAAACTCTTTATATCCAAACTCTTTTAAAGTTAGAAAAAATAAAATAATTCCTCCAATGCTGCTAGCAAGAGCTAAACCTAAAACTTTCATAGGAAAAAGAAATAAAACTGAAAGAAATATATTGACAGTTAAAGAAATCATTGCAAATTTTGCGGCTTTTAAATGTTTATGAGTGGCATAAAGGTAGCTTGAAAAAAGTTTATTTAATCCAAAAGGAATAAGACCTAGCATATACATAACTAAAACCTGAGAGGTTATTAAGGTATCTTTTTCATTAAAAGCCCCTCTTTGAAAAAGAATATAAACAATTTCTTTACTTGATATGATACCGATTACAGTAGCTAAGATTAAGGCATAAAATAAAAGCCAGAAGATTTTTTTCATCATCTCTTTTGCTTCTTTTTCCTGATTGTTACTAAGATATTTTGTAATTTTTGGGAAAAGAACTGTTGAGGTAGCTATTGCAAAGAGGGCAAAAGGAAGTTGAAAAAGTCTGTTTGCATAATAAAGATAACTAATACTTCCTGCACTTAAAAAGCTTGCAAGCCAGGTATCAAGAAAAGCGCTGATATGAGCTGTTGAATTTCCAAAGACGGATGGTAGAAAATGTTTTTTAAAAGTGGATAAATCTGCTTTTTTTTTGCTTTTTGCACCTATATAAAGAAGTTTTAGTATTTTATATTTTTTAGCGGCTATTATATGGGCTATTACCTGTGCAATTCCCCCCACAATTACAGCTATGCTTAAATAAAAGATTATTTTTTCTTTTGGCAGTTGCATTGAAAGAATTAATGCTATAATTAAAGAGATGTTTAAAAGTGAGGTTGAAAAGGCAGTAGTTGCAAAATGATTTTTGTATTGTAAAAGAGTTGCTAAAAAAGTTACTATAAAAATCAGGTCTAAATACCAGAAATTAATTGCAACTAAAGGAGCTGCAGTTTTTTTTGCCTCTTCACTAAAACCGTATGCTAAAAGGGAAGTTACTTCATATGAAAAAAAATTTACAATAAGGGTAATTATAAGTATAAGGCTTAAAAATA
>Ga0256836_1000406_pt1 | contig 23196 bp, 23 predicted proteins | sample 4561380metaG_FD_185974 | JGI IMG/M metagenome (GOLD analysis project Ga0256836, IMG submission 185974) | Hydrothermal vent microbial communities from Guaymas Basin, Mexico - 4561-380 | ecosystem: Environmental > Aquatic > Marine > Hydrothermal vents | place: Mexico: Guaymas Basin | collected...
TGACTATATCGTCCATAAAAAAGAGTAAAGGGGTTCGACCTCTTGTAATGATAACTGCTTATGATGCACTTTTTGCTTCTTTGTTTGAAGAGAGTGCAGATATGATTTTGGTAGGAGACAGTCTTAATATGAGTTTTGCAGGAAAGAGTGATACGCTCTCTGCAACACTTGATCAGATGATATACCATACAAATGCAGTGTGCAACGGTGCTAAAAACAGCTTTGTTGTGTGCGATATGCCTTTTGGTACATATGTAACAAAAGAGATTGCTCTAGCCAATGCTATTCGTGTTTTTCAAGAGACGCCTGCTGATTGTGTCAAAATAGAAGGTGGAGCAGATAAAGCCGCGATTGTTAAATACCTTACAAACAACGGCATAGCAGTGTGCGGACATATCGGACTTCTTCCACAGTCTGTGAGAAGTGAAGGTGGCTATAAAGTCAAGGGCAAAACAGAAGCAGAGAAGATCGCTTTACTTGCAGATGCTAAAGCCATAGAAGAAGCAGGTGCTTTTTGTATGGTTATAGAAGGAACAAAGGCAGATGTTGCAAAAGAGATAGCAGAAGCGGTCTCTATTCCTGTAATAGGTATTGGTGCAGGGCATGAAGTTGATGGACAGGTACTTGTTTTTTCAGATATGTTGGGACTCTTTGAAGAGTTTACGCCAAAATTTGTCAAAAAGTATCTTGATGGAGCAACACTTGTACGAAATGCTGTGAGTCAGTATGCCAAAGAGGTTGAAGTAAGAACTTTTCCAAGTGAGGAACATACATACTAATGGAAGGTTTGTCTATGGATCGCATGGTTGATGTGGAGACCTTTTCATTTGATGATGCAACAAGTGAACAGGGATTGCGTCCTGATGCCTGGAGTGAGTATATCGGTCAGGAGCAGATTAAAAAAAATCTCTCTGTTTTTATAGAGGCAAGTAAAAAAAGAGACGAAGCACTTGACCATGTTCTTTTTTACGGACCTCCAGGGCTTGGAAAGACGACACTTGCACTTATTATTGCCAATGAGATGAATGCAAACATCAAAGTAACAGCAGCACCTATGATAGAAAAGAGTGGTGACCTGGCAGCGATTTTGACAAACTTGGAAGAGGGTGATATTCTTTTTATCGATGAGATTCACAGACTCTCACCTGCCGTTGAAGAGATACTTTACTCTTCTATGGAAGATTATCGTATTGATATTATCATTGGGAGTGGTCCTGCTGCACAGACTGTAAAGATCGACCTGCCGCGATTTACGCTCATAGGTGCAACAACAAGAGCCGGAATGCTTTCAAATCCGTTACGTGACAGATTTGGAATGAGTTTTCGTATGCAGTTTTACTCCCATGAAGAACTCGCAGCCATTATAAAACAGGCTTCACTTAAACTTGAGCGTGAGATAGTACATGAAGCAGCACTGGAGATTGCCAAGCGCTCACGTGGTACACCTCGTATAGCCTTGCGTCTTTTGCGTCGCGTGAGGGACTTTGCTGAGGTGGCTGATGAAGATTTTATTAATCATGAGCGAACAAAATATGCACTTGACGAGCTTGGAATAAATTCACATGGATTTGATGAGATGGACCTGCGTCTGCTTCAACTTCTTGCAAGCTCACGCGGCAAGCCTATGGGGCTTAGCACAATAGCTGCAGCACTAAGTGAAGATGAGGGAACTGTTGAAGATGTTCTTGAACCTTATTTGATAGCAAACGGATATCTTGAGCGAACGGCCAAGGGAAGACGGGCAACACCAAAGACCTATGATGTATTGAATATTGCATGTATCAATAGTGATGGAACACTTTTTTAGGGGAGAGGAATGAAGCCACAATACTTTATAGCTATACTTTTTGCGACATCACTCTACTGGATGTATCTGCTTTATGCCCCTTTTTTAATGGTTATAACGATTGCGGCACTCTTGGCCATCTCTACAGCAACAATACATGAGTATATAGAAGAGCATTTACATTCAAAACTAGCTTCAGCACTTATCTCTTCTGTTCTTTTGGCACTGCTCTTTTTTGCACCTTTGGGATACTTTCTGGGTTCTTTGACTCTATGGTTAAACTCTTTAGAAGCAGATACTTTGTACAAAGTAGAATTATATATCAACAATTTTTTAATCAATCCTCCTGAATATCTTCTTTTTATCAAGCCATATGTGGCAGATATTCTCAAAGAGGTAAATATCAATACAATTACAGCACAGGCTTTGAGCATTGCTGCAAAAATAGGTGCTTTTAGTGCCGGATTTTTAAAAAATGCATTTTTGGTAATTATTTTTTATTTTTTTGCTCTTTATAATGGGGAGGCAATTGTTTCATTTTTAAAACGGGCCGTTCAGATGTCTGTAGAAGAGTCAACACTTTTAGCACGTGAGCTCTCAAGTGTTATGAGCGTTGTTTTTTACTCTATTATTACTACGGCTATGTTTGAGGGGGCTCTTTTTGGAATTGCAGTATCATTTATGGGATATAACGGACTGCTCTTTGGCATTATGTACGGTTTTGCCTCTTTGATTCCAGTAGTTGGTGGAGCATTGATGTGGCTGCCTTTTATGATATATGAGTTTGCTATTGGAGACTCTAAAAGTGCAATTTTTATAGCTCTCTATTCTATTATAGTTATCTCAATTGTCGCAGATACTTTTGTTAAGCCACTTATCATTAAGTGGATTAACCAAAAACTCTTAACAGAAAATGATGCGAAGTTAAATGAGTTGGTTATTTTCTTTGCGATTATTGCAGGTCTTACAACATTTGGTTTTTGGGGAATGATACTTGGTCCGGCAATTACTGCTTTTTTCTTAACAATTTTAAAACTTTTTGAAGCTCAGACAAAGGCCTGTGAGGCGAAAGAGTTATAGGTTTTTATATAGCTCCGGGTTATCATTTTTCCAGCGTTTATGTAGCCAAAACCAAAACTTCGGTTCCTCTTTTATAAGGTTTGAGAGCCAGTCGGCCTGAAGCTGTGTTGCTTTTTGAATATCTGCTTTTTCATCTTCTGTCTTTTCTACCGGAATCTCTTCATGAACTATGAGCTCATAATGCTCTTCATCATCAGTTCGGATACTTACTGGAATGATTGCAGCATTGAATTTACGAGCAAGATAGGCAGGAGATGAGGTCTGACGCAGCGGTTTACCCATAAACTCAACCATCACACCCTCACGCGGGTTAATGTTGGTATCTATTAAAATACCGCTTGCCTGTTTGTTTTTAATGAGTTTTATAAGCGGTTTGATTACATTTGTCTTTTCAAGATTTGTATTGCCAAAACGACTTCGAGCATGCAAAAGCCATCCTTCATATTCAGAATTTTTCATCTTTTTATATACTCCGGCTATTGGCTCTAAGAAGTGTCCGACACTCACAGCTCCAAGCTCCCACGCACAGTAGTGAGATGCTACATAGATAATGGCTCGATCTTGCTGATGGATGGTATCGACTATCTCTTTGTTTTTTACGCTTACTTTTGCTTCTAACTCTTTTACACTCATATGCCTGAGTTCCATAAGATGTAAAAAGTTATACATCAGATTTTTAAAACTGTAGCGTGTTATGCTCTCTATCTCTGCATCACTCATGCTTCCATCAAAAGCATACTCCAGGTTTCGGCGTACAACATTTCGGTATTTAGGAGCAATCTTATATCCTAACCATCCAAGAAAACTAAAGAAGGCTTTTCTGGCTCTTTTTGGCAGAAGCATTAAAATCTTCTCTAGGAGCAGTAGTGCTTTATACCCCATGGAGTAATTCCTTGGCTTTTTTGATAATGTTCTGTGGTTTGATATCTTTAATAGAATAATCATTTTTATCTATTTTAAGCAGATTGACCTTTGAAGGTGACTTTACACCAACATTTTGAGAAGTTTTTCCTATCATACGCTCAGTTGTCGGTCCTAAAAGAGTGATAGATGGAATGTTTTGTGCCCATGCTATGTGTGTAGGGCCTGTGTCATTCCCTATGAGCAGATCCATATGCGAGATAAAACTTACAAGCTCACGCAAGTTACATTTTGGTGCAAGTGTAGCGTTTTGTGTGTTTGCTACTATCCATTCTGCCTCACGCAGTTCAGCTTCATTGCCCCAGATGATGTGAGCTTCTACATCTAAAGCGGCACATACTTGAGCAATCTGCTCTTTTGGGTAGATTTTGGATGGCCATGAAGCACCGATGACAAAAGCGACATTTGCTTTTTCTTTTTGGAGTAAAAACTCTTTTGTAGCTTCAAAAACAGCCTCTTTGTTCTGTATAATATCTTCTGTTATGGCTATACCCAGTGCATCAGAGACCACTTTTGCATTTCGTAAGATGACATTTTCTTCATAGGGTATTGCTGTCTTTGTTCTGTAAAGAAGTGCTGCCACTCCCTCACGCGTTGAGTTTTTGTCAAATCCATGCGTGTTTTTCCCTAAAATACGAGCAACAACAGCAGATTTGATAAGCCCCTGCATATCAATAACAATATCATACTCTGTATCTGTTTTGAGTTTTGCTATTTCGCTTTTGAGTCTTGCAAAACTCTTGTCATGTTTGAGAGCTTTGAGGTTAATGGATGTGATGGTATCGAGGTATTTAGCAGATGAGAGGATATCGCTAAAACTCTCTTCTACTATCCAGCTGATCTTTGCGTGAGGATAAGCAGCTTTGATAAACTGTAGCACAAAGGCACTGTTTACAATGTCACCAAGTGCTGAGAGTCTGACGATGGCAATATTTTGAATATCTTTTTTCATTGATGACATTATAGTCAATCTTTGCTATAATTCAAATATCAAAATCAAGGGGCAAAAGAAGAGCATGGTTGCAGTAGATATTCAGCGTTTTGCTGAGGTTAGAACAAAAGCACGGGCTTATTTTTGTTATCTCTTTTCAAAAAATATTCCCAACAGATTACCTTCAATTACACGGGAGATGATAGTTCCAAGTCTTTTGAAGATCAAAAGAGAACTTCAAAAATGTGATGGTGTTTATCTTTTAGATGAAAAGGGAGTGCAGGTCAGTCCTACCTTTACAAAAGATAAGCAGGTTGATGATGATATAGGCAAAATCAGAGCAGATAGAGCATATTACTATCGTGCTGTACGCGAAGAGCGTTGTATTATCACTGATCCATATCCATCTTTAATAACAGGTGAGTTGACAGTTACGGCAGCATTTCCGATTTTTAACGAGCACAATGAGCTTAAATATGTTGCTTGCTTGGATATGCCACTGGATGAAGTATTACGTGTTGCTCATCCGACAACAATGGATCATCTCTTTGGAGAGTTTTTTAAATTTGCTTATGGTGCTTTTGCTTTTGCATTGGTCGCTGTTGCGGTACTACTCTTTTTCAAAGGGATACAGAGCTTTTTTGTCTATGAGATAACACCGGACAAGTTTAAGATAAAAGATATGTTTGAAGCGACGATTTTGCTCACGCTCTCACTGGCCATATTTGATCTTTCTAAGACCCTTATAGAAGAAGAGATACTTGGACGGCATAAAGAGCATAATATCTCTGGACCGCATAAAACGATGGTGCGATTTTTAGGAAGTATTATTATTGCACTCTCCATTGAGGCCTTGATGCTTGTGTTTAAGTTTGCCATTATTGACCCCGACAAGCTGGTCTATGCAACGTATATCATTGCCGGAGTTGCAATGCTTCTTATAAGTTTGGCGATATATATTAAATTTACAAAATTAAAGATAGATGAAACATGATAGCAATAATTGATTATAATATGGGAAATTTGGCTAGTGTGCAAAATGCATTTGCCAAACTTGGTACAGATACAGTTGTAGAGAATGACCCTACGGAGTTTGGCAAGTATGACAAGCTTGTACTGCCAGGTGTCGGGGCGTTTGGTGATGCGATGGAGCATCTGCGTGAGCGTAATATGATAGAAGCGTTAAGAGAGTTTGCAGCAAGTGGCAAACCAATGCTTGGTATCTGTCTTGGTATGCAACTGCTCTTTGAAAGCTCTGAGGAGTTTGGTTCTCACGAAGGACTCGGGCTTATAAAAGGGCATGTAAAACATTTTGATGTGAGTCGCTTTGATGAGAATCTCAAAGTACCTCATATGGGATGGAATAGAATGTTTACAAAAGATCATCCGCTTTTTAATGGACTTGATGATATGCACTATCTCTATTTTGTGCATACGTACCATGTTGAGTGCAGTGATGAAGTAGATATTATTGGTGAGACATACTATGGCTATAAGTTTACTTCTGCTGTTGCACATAAAAACATTATGGGGATTCAGCCGCACCCGGAAAAGAGCCATAAAAACGGGCTGAAAATTTTAGAAAATTTTATCAAACTATAGGAAAAACAATGACACTATACCCGGCAATAGACTTAAAAGACGGTAAAGCGGTACGCCTTACAAAAGGACTTATGGAGAGTGCTAAGATCTACTCAGACGAGCCTTGGCAGTTAGTAAAAACTTTTGAAGAGATGGGTGCAGAGTGGGTTCATCTGGTTGACCTTAACGGTGCTTTTGCCGGTGAGCCAAAGAACTTGGAACAGATCATTAAAATCAGACAAAACTGTAATGTAAAACTTGAGCTTGGTGGTGGTATTCGTGATGAAGCCACTATAAAGAAGATGTTAGATATCGGTATAGATAGAATCATCTTAGGCTCTATAGCGGTAAAAGATCCACAGTTTGTAAAAGATATGGCTGCAAAGTATCCAATAGCAGTTGGAATTGATGCGATTGACGGCTATGTAGCAGTCGAGGGTTGGGGTGAAGTGAGTGAAATGAAAGCAACTGATCTTGCTCGTGAGTTTGCAAATGCAGGTGTTGATGCCATTATCTGTACGGATGTCGGACGTGATGGAACACTCTCTGGTGTTAATGTTGAGTTTACACTTGATATCGCTCGTGCAAGTGGTGTTGATACCATTGCAAGTGGTGGTGTTAAAGATGAAGAGGATATTAAAGCACTTATTGCAACAGGTGAAATCGCCGGTGTTATTATCGGAAAAGCGTTCTATGAGGGAACACTGGATCTGCCTAAAATGTTTAAATTACTCTCTTAATGGTAAAACAAATAAAAATAGGGTATTATTAGAGAAATAAATTTGCAAATTTTATAAAAAGGATTTCAATTGAAATTACTTGTTGTTGATGATAGCTCTACAATGCGTCGTATTATTAAAAATACTTTGGCACGTCTTGGATATAAAGATGTTTTAGAAGGTGAAGATGGAGAGCAGGGGTGGGCAACACTCGATGCGAATCCAGATATTGAAATGCTAATCACTGACTGGAATATGCCAAATATGAACGGTCTTGAGCTTGTTAAAAAAGTTCGTGCAGATGAGCGCTTTAAAGACCTTCCTATTATTATGGTTACAACAGAGGGTGGTAAAGCAGAAGTTATTACTGCACTTAAAGCTGGTGTGAACAACTACATCGTTAAACCATTTACTCCACAGGTACTCAAAGAGAAACTTGGTGCCGTTATGGGTGTTGCGGAGTAATGCAAGAGCATTATTTCGAACTCCATGTTACTGTCTCTTCTCATCACTCACTCTTTTCAGATTTTTTAGCAGATACACTTCCAATAGGATTTGAAGAGACAGAGAATGGTTTTATCATTCGTAGTGAAGATGAACTAGATACTATTATTTGGGGACTTGAACAGTTTAAAGAGGCCTTGGAAAAAGCACTTAAGACAAATATTGAACTTGAGTGTGAACAAAAAAAACTCAAAAACAGTGACTGGGTTGCTAAGTATAAAGAGAGTATCGAGCCTTTAGAAATAGGCAAGTTTTATATCCATCCAACCTGGAGTGAAGCAAATCCTGAGAAAATCAATATCGTTATAGACCCTGCACTTGCTTTTGGTACCGGGCATCATCCAACAACTGCCTCTTCACTTTTGGCAATTTCGAAGTATGTTCAAGAGGGTATGAATGTTTTAGATGTGGGGTGTGGCAGTGGTATACTGGGTATTGGTGCTATGAAACTCGGTGCTGTGGTAGATGCATGTGATACAGATCCTATATCTGTTGAAAATGCAAAAACAAATGCAGCATTAAACAATCTCGAGTTTCACAATCTATGGGAAGGTTCTGCTGCAAAAAGCAATGAAATGTACGATATCGTAGTGGCAAATATTGTTGCAGATGTATTGACATTTATAGCTAATGAGTTAAAAGCAAGATTGAAAGATGATGCTATTTTGATTTTATCGGGTATTTTAGATAAATATGAAGATAAGGTAATGAACTATTATAAAGACTGTGAAGTTATTGAAAAAATAGCTCAGGATGAGTGGATAACACTTGTTCTTAAAAAGAAAATCTAAAAGAGAGACTACTATATGGCAAATAATCCACAAGATAACAATAATAACAACAACTTTTTTAATCAGAATCCGCTAATTACTTTTGCAATTTTTTCAGTTGCAGTTATTCTTCTGTTTAAGATTATGGTTGGTGATGGTGCAGGTACAAACAGTTCTGCAATGAGTGCAACTGCTAGAGTAGAGCCTGTTAGTTATTCAGAACTTAAAAATCTTGTAAAAGACAAAGCAGTTAAAAAAGTTGAGATAGGACAGACATTTATCCGCGCAATGTCTGCTGATGGCCGTAAGATATATACTACTCGAATAGTAAAAGGCGATACAGAACTTGTAAAACTGCTGGATAAAGAAGGTATAGAATATACCGGCTTTTCTGAGACAAACTGGTTTACAGAGATGTTTGGCTGGCTCTTTCCATTTCTGCTTATTATCGGTATATGGATGTTCTTTGCTGGAAGAATGCAAAAGAGTATGGGCGGAGGATTACTTGGTATGGGTAATTCTAAAAAGCTTATCAATTCTGAAAAACCAAAAACAAAGTTTGATGATGTAGCAGGTGTAGAAGAGGCAAAAGAGGAAGTACAAGAGATAGTGGACTTCTTAAAATACCCTGGACGTTATGTCGAGATTGGTGCGAAGATTCCTAAAGGGGTACTCCTTGTAGGCTCACCTGGTACAGGTAAGACACTTCTTGCTAAAGCAGTTGCAGGTGAAGCGGAAGTTCCGTTTTTCTCAGTTAGTGGTTCGAGTTTTATTGAGATGTTTGTCGGTGTTGGTGCTGCTCGTGTACGTGACTTGTTTGAGCAGGCTAAAAAAGATGCACCTTCTATCATCTTTATTGACGAGATTGATGCTATTGGTAAGAGTCGTGCTGCTGGCGGAATGATGGGTGGAAATGATGAGCGTGAGCAGACACTTAATCAACTTCTTGCAGAGATGGATGGTTTTGGTACAGATACTCCTGTTATTATTTTAGCAGCAACAAACAGACCGGAGATTCTAGATCAGGCACTGCTTCGCCCAGGGCGTTTTGACAGACAGGTCTTAGTTGACAAGCCTGACTTTGAAGGTCGTGTGAAAATCTTAAAAGTACATGTTAAAAATGTAAAAATAGATGATGATGTTGATTTAGAAGAGATTGCACGTCTAACAGCTGGTCTTGCTGGTGCTGATCTTGCAAATATAGTAAATGAAGCGGCACTTTTGGCTGGGAGAAAGAGTCAAAAGACAGTAAAACAAAAAGATCTTTATGAAGCGGTTGAGAGAGCGTTAGCCGGACTTGCGAAAAAATCACGTCGTATTAATCCAAAAGAGAAAAAAATTGTTGCCTACCATGAGAGTGGACATGCGCTGCTTGCTGAAACTACTGATGGTGCGAAAAAGGTATCGAAGGTATCAATTGTTCCTCGTGGTCTTGCCGCACTTGGATATACGCTCAACAAGCCAGAAGAAGATAAGTTTATGATGCAACGCCATGAACTGTGGGCTGAGGTTGATGTACTTCTTGGTGGTCGTGCTGCAGAACAAGTGTTCATCGGTGAAATATCAACAGGTGCAGGAAATGACTTAGAACGTGCAACAGACATCATCAAATCTATGGTTCAGACGTATGGTATGAGTGATATTGCAGGACTTATGGTACTTGAAAAATCTCGCCAGTCATTCTTAGGACCAACTGCCGGAGCTCCTGTGCGTGAGTATAGTGAGAAGATGGCAGAAGAGATGGACGAGTTTATTAAAAACTCTCTTGATGAGCACTATAAAGCTGTTGTAGCACGTCTAGAAGAGTATAGTGATGCGATTGAAGAGATGGTGGCTCTTTTGTATAAAAAAGAGAATATTACAGGTGATGAAGTGCGTGAGATTATCATAAATTTTGAAAAAGCCAACGGACTTGAGTCTAAGGTAGTTGGAGATCATGAGAGCATCGAAGATGAGCTTAAAGAAGATGCAACTATGACGGCTAATGATAAGAAAGAGGATAAAAAAGATCATGAAGAATAATCTTTTTATAATTGCACAAAATGGCTGGAGAGCTATAGGGCTCTCTTTTGTCATATTTGTCTTTCTTTATCTTTTTGATTTCGATTTTCTTGCAACACTCGCTTTTCTCTTTACTCTCTTTTTGCTTTTTATTTATCGTAATCCTGAACGTCAAATAGCTACTCATGATGATAAGAGTATCTTGGCACCTGTTGATGGTACTGTTAAGAAGATAGAGAGTTTGAAAGATAATGAGTATGCTTATATGATTGAAGTAGAGAGTAGTTATGCTGAGGTAGGAGTTTTGCGTGCTCCTGTAGATGCAAAAATCATGAAAATAAATCTTACCAAGGGAAGTCGCTTAGCAAAATTCTCTCCTTTATTTGAAAAATTAAATGAATCGGCTGAAGTTATCTTTCAAAAGAGTGATGGCAATAAGATTAGAATTGTACATCGCTTAAAAAGAAGTATTGTTCCTTTGGATATTAACTTTTATGAGGGTGAAGAGATCGCTGCAGCTGCTCGTTATGCTTATATGATTGATGGTGTGGCTTATATCTATTTAGAATCTGATGTGCGCATAAATGTTACTGTTGGACAGAAGATAGAAGCTGCTCAGACACTGCTTGCTTACTCTTCTTGATGCTGCTTGTCAAAAAGTAACTTCTGGGTGTTGATATCGAACTCAAAGTAGTTTGATTCAAACCCATCTTTTTTTATTCTTTCAAGCTGAATTACAGCTCCATTATTATTTTGTGCTTCCATATATAAAAGTGCCAAGGCATAGCGACTCTCATAAAAGTTTGGATTTTTAATCTTTGAGAGTTCCAATAATGCAATGGCATTGGCATGATGTTGTGCAGCAGTCGATGCAACGGCTCCGAGGTAAAGAGTATGAGCATCCTGTACCTTAAGTTCATCTATTAGATGGTTATAGAGTGTATATGATTTTTCAAACTCTTTGTTATAGAGATAGACCAGTGCTAAAGCAGCTTCCATGTCTCTTGTATCTTCTGTTGTCGTTGTAAGCTCTTCTTCAAGCTGTTTTTCTAAGAAATAAAGGCGTCCCGTTAAGAGATTTTCCTGTATAAATAGATAACGTGTAATAAATGGACCGTAATAAAAATCAGTATATATAAAATGTTTTGTTTTGAGGTATTTAAGCACTTCTTTGGCATAGTCTGACTCTGAAAGCTTTGTAAAATGAGTATCCATATATATTATATTTGGCAAGATATCATCACTTTGCATTGCAAGGAGTTTTGTTGCAGCATCAGTAGCATATTTATCTTTATGTAATTTGCTTGCGATAACAATATCCATCATAAGATACAGTGGACGTTGCTTATGTTCATGATCAAGCCATTCAATAGCGGATATATAGTTGTTTTCTATTATATAGACCAATGTTTTATAGAGCTCTGTTTTTTCATTCTCTTCTTCTAGTGCCAAAGAGTCTTTTAAAATGGACTTGAGCTTATAGTACTCTTTATCGATAAGTTGTGCTGTCATGATGGCATAGATACCAGAGAGATAGTTCTTGGCATCAAGATAGTATGAACGTAAAAAATGTTCATGTGCTTTTTTCATATCTCCCAGTTGAGCATATGTAAGTGCCAAGTTATACTGGAGTGTTGAATGTTTTGGTTGAATTTTTACCAGTTTTTGAAGCTCTTCATTTGCTTGACGTATTTTAAAAGAGAGTGCTTTTTTAATAGCTTTTGTTATGCCTGCATTGACAGAAGATGATGCCGAACTCTTTTTAAGATACTCTTTTGCACTCTCAACATTGTCTATGTAAATGTTTGCATTTCCTTTTCGAATGTAGCTGATAGTTTGATTCGCATTAAACACTTTGTAGGGAGAGAAATAGAAGATTTTTTGGTATACAACATCTTTTGAGTCTATAAGGTTACTTCTGTAGTGACGCTGTGCTTTTATCGGGTCAAAAAGAGAATCTTTTAGTTTTACATTGATAGGGTAGGGCTTATAAACTTCTTTGTCGAACTTTTGAGTTACTGCTTGTATCTCTTTTGCCGCTTTTGCAATATGACCTGCTTTTAAGTCAATGAGTCCCAGAGCCAGTGGCGCTTTGAGTGGATATTTCTCTTTTGCAATAACATTATCAAGATGTGTAGATGCTAAAGTAAAATCACCTATTCGCGCGTATAAAAGAGCTAAAGAGAATTCATCTGCTTCATCATCATTGCGTTCAAGAGCATCGAGTGCATCATAATTGTTATCATAGAGTGCATTGATTTTGGCACTGAGATGATTTTGTACCATTGCATACTCTTTAGGTGCTGTTGCATTTTTAAGAGAGTTTAGTGCTGCAAAGTAATTTTTGTTGTAGTAGTTAATAAGTGTATAGTAGTATGAATATAGTGGAGAATCTATTTCATAAGGCAGGTAGGCATATGCTAAGTCTATATAGTAGCGAAAGTTCTCTTTGTCTTTTAAATACAAAGAACAAACCGCTGCATTGATAGCACTTACACAGATTTTTTCACGATTCTCAATAGCCTTTTCAAAGGTTTTGCGAGCTAACTCATATTGACCCTCTTTAAGTTGAGCAACACCAAGATTATAGTCAGATATAGCTTCGCTGTATGTTGCAATCTGCTCATATAAAGAGAGCGCTTTATCTTTTGAACCACTTTCATAAAGATAGTTTGCTTTTGCAATCATATTTTCTAGTTTGCTTGGAGCTATTTTTGGTTTTTTGTCTTTTTCGATTTCAGAGTCTATAAAAGAGATGGTTGCGTTTGTTTTATCATGCTCTTTTTTTGATTTAAGAACAAGTAAGACAGCAGTAACCGCAATAAGTAAAACAACGATAATGGCAATACCACCAAAGAGAATAAGTTTTTTTTTCTTTGCTTCTTCATCATCGTGCAAAGAACCTTCAATCTCTTGAGGGTTTTGGGTATCTAACATAGCATCGCTGTCTTCTATGATGATTATCTCTTCTGGTGATTCAGCCATCGATACCCTTATTCTCTTTTTTTAAAGTAAAGCAAAAGCTATACCGTTTAGCTCATCCCTAAGTAAGGATGCAGTACTTTTGGAATCTCTATAGTACCATCTTCTTTTTGGAAGTTCTCCATAATAGCGACCATTGTACGACCAACAGCAAGTGAAGAGCCATTAAGTGTGTGTACCAGTGTGTTTTTCTTGCCATCTTTGTAGCGGATTTTTGCACGGCGTGCCTGAAAATCTCTTGTATTGCTCACTGAAGAGATCTCACGGTATGTGTTTTGTCCAGGAAGCCATACTTCCAGATCGACTGTTTTTGCAGCTGAGAAGCCAAGGTCTCCTGTGCAGAGTGTTACGAGTCTGTGAGGCAGTTCCAGGGCTGTAAGCATGTCAGAAGCACATGCTACCATCTCATCAAAGATTGCATCACTCTCCTCAGGTTTAGCGATGGTTACAAGTTCAACTTTATGAAACTGATGCTGGCGAATCATACCACGAGTATCACGTCCTGCTGCACCTGCTTCTTCACGAAAACAAGATGTGTGTGCTGTCATCTTTTTAGGGAGCTCCTCAGCTTTTAAGATTTCATCTTGGTAGAGATTTGTAAGGGGTACTTCAGCGGTAGGAATGAGATAAAGCTCGGCACCTTCTATCTTGTAAAGATCATCTTCAAACTTTGGAAGTTGACCCGTTCCCTCTAAAGCTCTGCGGTTTACAATCTCAGGAACACTTACCTCACCAAAACCACGCTTTGCATTAAAGTCAAGCATAAAGTTAATAAGTGCACGCTCGAGTTTTGCTCCCATACCAAAAGCAACAGAAAAACGAGAAGTCGCCAGTTTTACACCACGCTCGAAGTCTATCCAGCCGTTTTGCTCAGCCAGCTCCCAGTGCTCTTTTGGTGTAAAGTCGAATGTAGGTGGCGTAAGCACTCTTTTGATCTCTACATTGTCATCTTCATCCTCTCCGTCTGGTACATCATCATCTGGGATGTTAGGAATTGCCATGGCAATCTTTTCAAGCTCTTCTTGCTTTTGGCGTTGAATCTCAAGTGCCTCTGCAATCTTTACTTTGTTTTCATCTACACGGGCTTTAAGCTCAGAGATATCTTTTCCCTCACGCTTGTATATACCAAACTCTTTGCTCATTGCATTTTGTGCAGCTTGAAGTGTTTCAAAGTTTGTCTTTGCAACTTTTAGCTCCTCAAACTTCGCTTTGAGCTCTGCTAGAAGTGCCTCATCGACACCTTTTCTTTTTAGTTTTTTACTAATGTTTTCAAAATCTTTTTGCAGTTGTTTTAAATCAATCATATTTTTCCTCTTTTTATACTAATATATCTTTTGCAATACTAAACTGGTTTGCTGTCATTAAGTGAATCTTTGGATGAAGTTCTTTTAGCTCTTCAAAGAGTTTTTTACTCAGTTCAAAACCGACTTTGTACTCCTCTTTTTCACCCTTTGCGTGAGCCTCACGCAGCTTGTCTATCCAGCATGGGGGTACATTGATGCCTGGGACATGTGATGATAAGAACTGTGCAGTTCTTAGCTTTGTAATAGGGAACATTCCTAAAATTAATTCAGCACTTTTATTCTCAGAACAACACTCATTGTTCGCATTCTCTTTTAGTTCCAACAGGCGTTTTGCATTTTCAACATCATATACAGGCTGAGTGATAATACCAATAGCACCATGTTTTATCTTTTTTTGCATCTTTTTTTGTAGTGTTTTTGGATTTTTTGCAAAAGCATTGACCACTGCAAAAGGGTAGAGCTGTTTTGGACGCTCTTTAAAAGGCTTTGCTGCGTAGTCCATACCGGAGTTAAATGCAGAGATGATGTCAAGCAGCAGTGATGAGTCTGCTTCAAAGACCCCTTTTGTATTTGGTTGGTCGCTGATAGTTGCAGGATCACCCGTGAGTGCCAAGATAGCACGAACATCCGCCTCATTTGCACCAAGCAGGTCAGACTGCAGAGCAATCTTGTTTCTGTCACGCATACTCATCGTTGCAATGACAGGCTTTTTAAAACGCTCTTGAAGCATATGAGCAGCAAAGAGTGAATTGTATTTGAGCTTGGCAAGCGGGTTGTCTGTAGTAGAGAATCCATCTACTATTTTATGCAGACCAAGTTCTTCAATCTTGTCTATTGTCTGCGTAAAGGTAGCCGAGTGCCCAGGCGTAGTCTCAAGGGTAATATATGTGTCGTTTTGTAGTTTATCAATTAATCTCTCAAACAAAAAAAGTCCTATTTCGCTATAATTGCGTAATTATAACAAATTAAGAGAGTATTTAATGCTAAAACTTGCAGTTTTTGACTTTGATTCAACCCTAATGGATGGGGAGACGATAGACTTTTTTGCCCAAGAGCTTGGAATTGGTGATGAGGTAGCGAGAATTACCGAAGAGGCGATGAGCGGAAGACTTGATTTTTTTGAGTCTTTGCAGCAAAGGGTCGGGCTTTTAAAAGGGCTTGATTTTTCAGTTGTTGAGAAGATCTCACACAACCTGCCATATATGCCGGGTGCACGAGAGACCATAGCAGAGCTTAAAAGCCGTGGCGTGAGAGTGGTATGTTTTTCTGGTGGATTTCGTACGGCTACTTCGTACGCAAAAGATATTTTGGGCTATGATGCGGACTTCTCCAATGTGCTGCACCATAAGGACGGAAAGCTTACAGGTCTTGTGGGAGGCGATATGATGTTCAACTTCTCCAAAGGCGATATGCTCACGCGACTACAAAATGTACTAGGTATTACTCCTGAGGAGACTTTGGTATGTGGTGATGGTGCAAATGATTTAAGCATGTTCGCTCACGCAGGTACGCGTGTGGCATTTTGCGCAAGAGAGATACTTCAAAAAGAGGCAAATATAATTATAAATGAAAAAGACCTCTCATTAATTTTAAAGGAAATATAGTGTTAGAAAATACAGTCTGGAGACAGTACCATGATGAGAATAATTTTAGAGAAAAGATAGCAGAATTTTGTCGTCTTGATAGCATCGACCTTATAGAAGATGACAAGAAGCTCTATGGAGTTCTCAAAGCCAAGCTTACAAAAAAAGAGCTCAAACTCTTTGCTATGGATACAGCAGGAGTTGCTGCGCAGCAGATAAAAAAGGAGTTTGCTTACGATGATGAAGCACTAGATAAGGCGAAGTTCAAACTCTACAAAAAGCTCATCCAAGATAAAACGCGTCTTGATTTTCGTGCTACCAAAGAGAGTGACATAGAGTTCTAAAGAACAACTCTCAGTGTTACTCTGCGAGAGGCATTTTTGTCCTCTTGGCCAGCTCTTTGTACCCTTTTTGAAAAACTATACCCAGAACCTTTTGTAATTTTACTCAGCCACTTTTGTGTTGCATCTCTTTGTTGACTAAAGATATAGCTCCACACCGAAAATGAGCGCTGCATAGAGAGTTTTGCATTGTTGAGGTAGCGTTGCTCAAAACTCTTTTTCCCCCACTCACTTGATGTATGTCCGTTGATCTCTATGGCTTTAATGCGATTTTTATAGGGTTGGAGTGTATAAAAAAGTTTAGAAGAAAAACGAGATAGAAACTTTTTTTGTTCTATATTGAGTTTGTAACTGCCTTGATGAAAATAGAGAGAAGGGTCTATAAACTCAAAAGTAAGATCAGGGCTTATTCGTAATTTTCCTGCTGCTATCTCTTTAGCAAAAAGCTTTTTGAGTTGTTTGTAGAGTGAAGTGTTTGTGGTTTTTTTTGTGTAGTTGTTCTGTGCTTTTTGAGTATGTATAGTTGCTAAGGAAGTATCTTTATTTAACTTTACTATCCACATGTTTTTCTCTTGAGAGTTGTTGTCAGTGTGTACTCCCGCAACAGCTACTTGTGAGTTGTGTAAAATTGTAAGCGCGTAAAAGATATCAAAATTCTCCCCACCGTAATGCTCTTGGCGAAGCAGAGTTAAGTCCGAGTCTAAAAGCATTGCAAGCCCGTCAGTATTATGCTTGTCTTTGACATACCCCACACCCATTAGTGTACCGTTTGAGAACTCTTTTATATCATTTAAACCACTGGGGTATGTTGTTTGAATCTCTCTGTCTTGTAAGATGTTTTGATAGAGATCAAACTTGACAAGTCGAATATGTTCTTTTTGTACCTGATTGTACTGAATGAGTGCGACAACAAAGCTGTTGTCTCTTAAGCGTATGATCTTTTTAGGTACAACAAGATTGTGCTGGGTTGTTTGTGTGATGAAGTGATTTAACCATACCTTGTTTCCATTTTCAGTTATACGCATAAAATTTACATCACGTTTCTTCTCAGATGCCATTGTAGAGACTACAATTATAGAACCATCGGCAGCCTCAACAGCATCAATACCTTGGTCATCATAGGCTGTTCCATACTTCTTGCTCCAAAGAATCTGTCCATCTTTTGAAAAGCGTGTCAAAAAGATGTCATTGTTGCCAAGACCGGTTGCAAACATTGCATCATGGGTATCGCGTGAGGTAAATGAAGAACCAACTGCTAAAACACCACCATCACTAAGCAGTACCAGGTTGTTCATTCTGTCGTAGTTCTTTGTTCCAAAGATTTTACTGTAGAGCAAGTTGGCATTTGCATCCAGTTTGGCAACAAGAAGTGAACCATCCAAGGTGTAACCACCTATAAAGTAGCCGTTTGTCGGTGTTTTAACAAGAGCAACTGCCTTGTTGAAGCGACTTAGCTTTGCAACTTTTGAGAGAATGACCTGTGCATTGTCATTAACCTTTACCAGCGTCATCTGCGCACCGTATTTGCTTGAGCGGCTCTCGAGATAGTCAAAAGCATTGCTATAGCTCTCTTGAGGTGCTGATGAGCCTTTAAACTCATTTGAAAAGCCAGCTGCACTGATGGTTCTGTCATAATCTTCCGTGATATCAAAAAGGGCAGCATCAAAGGGTTTATGAATGATTACAGAGAATTTTTTTGGTGTTGTTGCATAGAGTAGTGTATAGCTAAGAAGAAAAAATAGGAGTAGTTTCATAGAGTCTGCTTTTTAGATAAAGCAAAGCAAAAAATATTCCTTTTTTAGGAACTAGAAAGGTTCAAAGTGTGTTTCGGTGCACAAGGCACCGAAGAGAGACCTATTTTAGGTTCTCGAAAGGATTTGGAACAACTTTTTTACGAGTTACTACATATGGTACGAACGCAGCTGCACGAGCACGTTTGATTACCGTTGAAATCATATCTTGGTGACGTTTACAGTTACCTGTTAAACGACGTGGCATGATTTTGTATCTTTCAGAGAGTGAAAAACGTAGGTTAGCTACATCTTTATAGTCCATGAAATCAACTTTTGCTTCACAATATTTACAATATCTTTTTTTGTATTTTCTTTTTTCTGACATGTTATTACCTTTTTTATCTATTTGTCTATTTTAGAATGGAATTTCATCTTCATCTATATCAATCACCGGCACATCAGCAGGGTTTGGCATTGACTGCGGTTTCTCCTGCTGCATAGGTTGCTGGTATGACTGTTGTTGATAACTTTGCTGTTGCTGTTGAGGCTGTCCATAGCTTTGTTGCTGCGGAGCCTGATAGCTTTGAGCTTGCCCTTGTGTTGGCGCACCATAGTTGTTGTTCGGTGCTTGCGTATTACCTGCAGGCGCATTATATCCACCTTGTTGGCTATCCGCACGAGAGTCAAGCATCTGCATAGTTTCAACGATTACAGAGTGTTTCGATCTTTTTTGTCCATTTTGGTCAACCCATTGTTCAAAACTAAGTCTTCCCTCTACAAGGATTTTACTTCCTTTACGAAGGTACTGGTTCGCAACTTCTGCACTTCTTCCAAAGAATGTGATATCTACAAAACATACTTCCTCTTTTTTTTCACCATTACTAGTAAACTTACGGCTTGTAGCTATTGCAGTTTTTGCAATACCTGTTCCGCTTTGAGAGTAGATAAGTTCGATATCACGTGTTAAGTTACCAACAAGAATTATTTTATTAAACATGGGTTTTCCTTCAGTTGTTTACAGCTTACGCTAATTACTCAGCTGCCGCTTCAGTTGTTTCTTCAGCTTTTGGAGCTTCTTCAGCCGGAGTTTCCTCTTTTGCTGGAGTTGCTGCAGCTTTTTTAGCTTTTTCAACAAGACCGTTCCATGCAGCTACTTCACGATTTGTATCGTACTTGATAGTTACAAAACGAAGAAGGTCTTCGTTGATACGGAAACGTCTTTCAATTTCAGCGATTGCAGCTGGAGCTACTGAATAGTAGATAACATGGTAATAACCACGCTCATTTTTTTCAATTGGGTAAGCAAGTTTTCTCATACCCATAGCATCTGTAGCAGCGATTTCGCCACCGTTAGAAGTGATTGTTTCTTCAACATTTTTAATTACTGCCTGAATCTCTTCAGCAGTCATTGCAGGTTTTACGATTACTAGGTTTTCGTAGTGTCTCATATAATATGATCTCCTCTTGGTATTGCCTGTTTGTAAGGCTTTTGTTTCCCTTTCGGATCTAAATATAGCTTCACTCATGAAGTTACAAAGAGAAAGGAACGCGCAATTATACATAAATATTTCTTAAAAAGAGCACATATAAAAAGTTTGACAAAATGCAAAGTAATTCATAATTTAATAAATTTAGGATATAGTTTCAAAAATTGCACAGTAAAGTTAAGAGAGTTATGTCTACAAAAAGAAAAAATCGTACCGTTAAAAAGAAAAAAAACACCAAAACATCAAAACTGCTTCTATATACAGTATGGTTCCTTGGTATTATTGCTTTGGTCCTTGTCTCTGTGGTCGCGGGGTATTATCTTGGATTTCACCAAGCAAAAGAGAAATCTCCTGTTGTTGAAAAAAGCATAGAAAAACATCTTCCAAAGCATGTGAAAAAAGAACATGTTAAAAAAGAGAAAAAAGAGCCGAGTGTTCAAAAACGTTTGCAAGAGGTTTTGAAAAAAGAGTCTAAAAACTATGAATCTGCTGCACATGAGATCTCAAATGAAGCCTTAGTGAATGTTACCCCAAAAAGGAAGGAAACACCTCCTTTATTACGTACTAAGCGTCCAAAATTGGCTATTATTATTGATGATGTGTCAACACGCTCACAGGTTAATGCCATTAAAAGCTTATCTATGCCGCTTACAATGTCCTTTCTGCCTCCAAGTAAAGCACGCCCAAATTCGGCAAAATTAGCTGCAAAAGAACCTTTTTACATGGTTCACTTACCTATGGAAGCTATGCACTTTAATAAAGAAGAACCATATACACTTCATATTTCTGATTCACAACAAGATGTTTTAAAAAGAGTGGGTGCCATAAAAGAGCTTTTTCCAAAGGTATCTTACATTAACAACCATACAGGGAGTAAGTTTACTTCCAATGAGATAGCGATGAATCGTCTGTTTGTTGCATTTGAGAAATATAGTATCCATTTTATAGACAGTAGAACAACTGCTAAGACAAAGGCACCTACTGTGTGTCATAATTTTGGAGTAAAATATGTAGCGCGTGATGTCTTTTTAGACCACCATCAGGACAAGGACTATGTCCTAGGACAGATAAAACAGGCCATAAAGGTTGCAAAGGCACATGGAAGTGCCATAGCCATTGGTCATCCACATAAAAATACGCTTCAAGCACTCAAAGAGTCAAAAGTACTGCTAAATAAAGAAGTCGAATTAGTTCTTATAAAAGATTTGTAATGATTTTTGAGATAGATTTTCATATTGATGCATTAGATGCTATGAAAAACTATCCGTCTGTACTTTATGCAATTGGAAATAAAGAACTGTTGCATCGACAAAAAATATCGATTGTTGGCTCACGCAAAGCAAACCAGTATGCAAAGGAGCTTAGTTATCAACTGTCAAATAGATTGGCACACTCTGGTGTTGTTATTGTCAGTGGTGGAGCTATCGGTATTGATGCTATTGTACATAAAGCTGCAGGTGCAGAATCAACCATCATGGTTGCTGCTACGGGACTGGATAAACGCTATCCTGCTATTAATAAAAAACTTATCTCTGAAATAGAGAAAAAAGGGCTTGTATTGAGTCAGTTTCAAGCAGGCACACCTTCTCAAAAATATAATTTTGTCTTGAGAAATGAAGTGGTAGTTGCTCTTGGTGATGTTTTAATTGTCTCCTATGCCGATAAGAACTCAGGAACAATGCGTAGTGTAGAGTATGCAAAAAAGATGGGTAAAAAGATCTATGTTTTGCCCCATCGCATTGGAGAGAGTATAGCTACAAACGAGTTGCTTCAAAATGGTGAAGCAGAAGCTATCTATGATATAGATGCTTTTGTGGCTTCTTTTGCAAAAGAAAAGGGTAAAGTTTCTGAATGTGAAGATGTGTTTTTGGAGTTTTGTAAGAAGAATCCAAGCTATGATGAAGCTTTAAAAAAGTTTCCTACCAAAGTATTTGAAGCTGAACTCAGTGGCAGCATTAAAATCGTAAATGCAAAAGTTTATCTGTGTTGATAGAAAAGAGACCATTTTACAGATATTTTACCTGTAAAATGCTCTTATGCGCTCTCAATAGTGAAAATTTATAATAGCTCTTAAATTTTTTACTTTTACATCTCTGTTTTGCATAGGAAGCTCTGTCGCTCTTTGGTAAATATATTGCAATCTAACAACAGCTTTACCAATATTTTTCCCCATTCCTACAGCATAAGTTCTATCAAACTCCATGGCATGGTGTTGTACTTTGAACCCTTCATTCATAATTGCAAAAACTCTTTTACCAAAATATGCTGCACCTCCAAAGTGCCATGTTTTGTAGTGAGTGTGTATTTTAATCGCAGAAGTGAAATAATCTTTTTTTGCATTTTTTGTAAACATATTTTGATGTTGCTCATCAATACTGATATAAATGTTTTCAGAAGTCAGCTTTATTTTATATGCCTGAATATGTGTTTTAAAGTCTATATTGAAGTTACTCTGATAGACATTGAAATCTTTATAGTCTGTATAGTACTGATTGAAATTTAGACCAAGTTGTTTTGAGTGAAAATAACTTAGCCCTGCACCATAAGCAACACCACCATCAGTGATAGCGATGTTATCATGTGCTACTGTCAGATAGTTGATATTAAAAGCAAAACTTTTGCTTGGAGCATAGGCATAGCGCAAAAAGAGCTTCTCAACATTGAGGTCTTTTTTGAGTGGCGGCTGTTTAGTGTTTGTTTTTCCATGCTCATATGCAAATCTTATTTCAGATTTTTCAATATGTATATCAGCACCAACACCAAGAACTTTTCCATCAATTTTTTGTTTTGAATTACTAAAGTGTTTGTTTTCAAGGTAGAACTGCACGCTTGAATGAATTGGCTGAAACTCAACGCTATATAGGTTTAATGTTAAAAGTAAAGGTATAAAAATTTTTTTCATGATTAAAACTCGAAACTTTCTTTTTTAAACTCTACAAAATCAGTTGCAATTTTTGTATTTTGAAGATTGAGTTTTTTAACGGCTTTTGGATTAACGAGATACCATCCAAGAACAACATCTACTCTATCTCCTTTTTGAAGTGAAAAGTTGTATTTTACACTTCTTTTTTCATTTGCTTTTATCATAGTGTCACGCAGCGTTGTCGAAGCTTTCCATGGCATAGCAGGCTTTCCATCATGACCGATCACTCTTAGAAAAATCTCATCTTTGAGTTTAATGGTCTTTCCTGCTCTATTTATACTAACTTTTAGTACTGCAACTCTTAAAGGGTGAAGTAAAAGAGCATGTGATGTCTGATTGTCAATATTGACAATAAAATCATCTATCTCTCTTAAGAGTGAGATATTTACATATTTTTGAAGCATATCTGAGTGAAAATGACTCCCTGCAAACCCATGAAATGCATGTGCTTTTCTCTGTGTCATATCTGAAACACTCCCTTTTACTTTTGGCATATGACAACTCACGCAATTGGCACCATCCATCTCATTGGCTATATTTGTTGAACATA
>Ga0256836_1000409_pt1 | contig 23114 bp, 26 predicted proteins | sample 4561380metaG_FD_185974 | JGI IMG/M metagenome (GOLD analysis project Ga0256836, IMG submission 185974) | Hydrothermal vent microbial communities from Guaymas Basin, Mexico - 4561-380 | ecosystem: Environmental > Aquatic > Marine > Hydrothermal vents | place: Mexico: Guaymas Basin | collected...
CATAGAATCTATAAAAAACGAAATGATTAAAATTTTAGATGTTGACGAACTTCAATATATCGCCTTTGTAGATAGAGAATTTAACTATATCGACAAAATCAAACCAAACAATACCATTGTTTTAATCGCAGCTTACGTTGGAAACACAAGATTAATAGACAATATCTGGATATAAGGAGAAAAATGAAAAAAATAATTTTTCTATTTTTTCTAACTCTTGCGTTTTCTTACGATATCTACGACATTTATAGATATGAAGGAATAAAATCTCTTCAACAATTTTTAGAAAGAAAATTACAATCAAAGGATTTTTGGTTAAAAAGATTAAAAGATAAAGAAATAAAATTAGGATATTTTGAAAAACCAACTTTTATATTGTTTTGCAATAAAATAACTCACACTCTTGATGTATATTCATATAATAACTCTTTAAAAAAAATTACTACTTTTTCAAACATAATAGTTGGGAAATTGGGAGATAAACAAAAAGAAGGAGATTTAAAAACTCCTATTGGAAATTATACCCTTATTAACAAAATTGTTCCAAAAAATAGTTTCTACGGTCCTCTTGCGTTTGTAACATCTTATCCAAACCTATTTGACAAACTTCATAAAAAAAACGGATATGGCATTTGGATACATGGAAAGCCAATTGATGGAGAGAGAGGAAATTTAAGCAAAGGATGTATCGTTTTAAATAACGATGAGATTTTATATCTAAACAAAATTATCAATTACAAAAACACCGTTCTTGAAATTACTCAAAAACCTTTTTATGCAAAAAAAGAAGATATCGCAGAAATCTTAGCGATGATATATCAATGGAGAGAAGCTTGGAAAAATAGTGATTTAACAAAATATTTAAGTTTTTATGCAAAAGATTTTCACCGCTCAAACGGAGATGATTTAGAAAAATTCAAAACTTACAAAAGAAAAATTTTTGAAATTAGAAAAAACCAACCAATAACAATACTTTTTAGTAATATTCAAATAACTCCTTATCAAAATATTTTAAACAAAAAAATATACAAAATAAATTTTTTCGAAAAATATTACGCTCCAGGATTTAAATTTGAAGGCAACAAAGAAATTTATGTTTCAAAAAGAGGAAATAAATTTAAAATAATTCTAGAAAAATAGCCATTAAAAAAAGAAATGTGCCTATACCAAAAATACCAAATTCTTTTGATTTTTTATACAAAATCCAAAATAAATAAATTATAAATCCATTAAAGAAAGCAAAAAACACATATTTACCAAAATAATTCAACCCAAGATAAAGAGTATAATCAATTCTAAAAAGCCCCAAAAGCCCAAGCACTATTCCAACAATTAAAAAAATTTTCTTCAATATCTGCCTTTTTATCAAAATTATACTAAATTTTGATAAAATTAATTAAAAAGGATTATCTTGAAAAAACTACATCTTATTTCGCTTGGATGCGCCAAAAACTTAGTAGATAGCGAAGTAATGCTAAAAAAATTAGAAAACTATAAAATCACTCAAAATCCAGAAGAAGCGGATGTAATTATAATAAATACATGCGGTTTTATAAATTCAGCTAAAGAAGAAAGCATCAATACAATCTTAGAAATGGCAAATCTCAAAAAAGAAAACGCCATTTTAGCCGTTACAGGATGTCTAAGCGAGCGATACAAAGATATTTTACCCAAAGAAATTCCAGAAGTTGACATTTGGAGCGGAGTTGGAGATTTTGATAAGATTGATGAACTTATAAAAAAAAGAAAATCTCAATTTAGCAATAAAGTTTTTTTAATTCATAAAGAAGATAGAATAATAACTGGAAGTTCATATCATGCTTATATAAAGCTTAGCGAAGGATGTAATCAAAAATGCGCTTTTTGCGCAATTCCAAAAATCAAAGGGCGTCTTCAATCAAGACCAATTGAAGAAATAATTGAGGAAATTAAAAAATTAAAAGAAAGAGGATATAAAGATTTTAGTTTAATTTCCCAAGATTCAAGCTCTTATTTAAGAGATTTCGGAATAAAAGACGGTCTTGAAAGATTAATTGATGAAATCGATAAAATTGAAGGAATAAATGTAAGAATTTTATATTTATATCCAACGACTACAACAAAAAGGCTAATTAGAAAAATTTTTTCTTCAAAAAACGTTCAAAACTATTTTGATATGCCAATTCAGCACATAAGCGATAAAATGCTTAAAATTATGAAAAGAGGAAGTAATTCGCAAAGAATAAAAGAACTTTTAAAAGAAATGAAAAAAGAATTTAGTTTTGTTAGAACCTCTGTAATTGTTGGACATCCAGGAGAGAGCAAAAAAGATTTCGAAGAACTTAAAAATTTTCTAAAAGAGTATAAATTTGATAGAGTAAATGTATTTGCATATTCTGATGAAGAAGGTACTTTATCTTATAAAAGAAACGATAAATTACCTCCAGAAATAATAGAAAAAAGACTACAAAAAATCGAAGAAATCGTAAAACAAACAACTATAGAATCTTTAAAAAAATACGTAGGCAAAACTTGTGAATGTTTTTTTGACGGTCTAACGGAAGATGGACTTTTTTATACGGTTAGACCAAAACTTTGGGAGAGAGAAATTGACGGAGATATTTTAGTAAACGAAAGCGAAATTAATAATTTAAAAATTGGAGAAATATATAATGTAAAAATCACTAAACTTTTAGGAGAAGAATTAATTGGAAAAATCATCTAAAAATCTCTTAGCTTTTTCGGCTGGAGTAGATTCTACGGCTTTGTTTTTTTATTTACTCGAAAAAAACATACCATTTGATATTGCCATAGTAAATTACCACACTCGCCCAAACTCTCAAAAAGAAGTAGAATACGCTAAAGAATTAGCAAAAAAATATGGCAAAAAAATTTTCATAAAAAGCTGTATTTTAGAAAAATTTAGCGAAAAAAAAGCAAGAGATTGTAGATATAAATTTTTTGAAGAAATTATAAAAAAAGAAAACTACTCTACTCTAATTCTTGCTCATCAACTAAACGATAGGTTTGAATGGTTTTTAATGCAACTTAGCAAAGGTGCAGGTCTTAAAGAATTAATAGCAATGAATGAATACGAAAAAAGAGATTTTTATACCATATGGCGCCCGTTTGCGTTTACTACAAGAGACGAGATAGAAAATTTTTTAAAAGAAAAAAAAGTTAAATACTTTATAGACGAAAGTAACTTCGATACAAAATACAAAAGAAACTATTTTCGACACAAATTCTCAAATGAATTTATAAAAGAATTTAAAATAGGTCTTAAAAAAAGTTTTAAATTTTTAGAAGAAGACAAAAAATTGCTAATAGATGAAGAATGGCAACAAATAAAAAAATTGTTTTTTTTTAAAAAATCAATTCCTAAAAAGGATATAAAAAAAATAGATTTAATTTTAAAAAAACTTGGAATTCTTCCTACTAAAGCTCAAAAAGACGAAATTTTAAAAACGAATTTCTCATGCGTCATTCAAGGAAAAATAGCAATTGATTCAAACGAAAAAGAAATATTTATCTCTCCTTATGTTAAAATTCCTTTAACCAAAAAAGAATTTTTAAGAATCAATAAAATTCCACCAAAAGTTAGGGGATATATACAAAAGGAAATTTTATGCCATACGTCGTTTACGGAGACATTCATGGATGCCTTGAAGAATGGGAGGAACTAAGAAAACTAATTCCAAAAAACTCTATCGAAATTAGCGTAGGAGATATCTTAGATAAAGGACCATATCCTGTTGAAGCATTAAGATATGCTCAAAAAAACAAAATATTTACAATTATGGGAAACCATGAATACAAACATCTAAGAAAATATTGGGGAAGAAATGTAGTGCTTGATGAAGATCAACAAAAAGTATATCCAAAATTAAAAAAACAAGACTTCGAATTCATAGAAAACATGCCGTTTTTCTTAAAATTAAATCATTTAACCATAGTCCATGCTGGAATCACAAATAAAATTAGATTAAACAATCCTCCTTTAAATATTATGACTTTACTTTTATTTTTAAGAGAAGTTGATGAAAACGACAAATTTTTACCTCTAAATCATACTTATCCAAACGCAAGATATTGGGCAGACGTTTATAAAGGGCATGAAGGATTTGTAGTATATGGTCATAATCCTTTTTTAGAAATTAAAAAAAATAGATTTTCAGCTGGAATAGATACAGGTTGTGTATATGGAAATAAACTAACTGCAATTATTATTCCAAATACTCTAAAGCCATGGGAATATGAAATAATTCAAGTTAAAGCTAAACAAAAATACGCTAATCCTATTGTTCCCCTTCAAAAGCCTTGACACAAATACTTTTTTTATTTATAATTTCATTCCACAAGGGCTCGTAGCTCAGTTGGTTAGAGCAACCGGCTCATAACCGGTTGGTCGCAGGTTCGAGTCCTGCCGAGCCCACCACTTTTTAGCCTCGGTAGCTCAGTTGGTAGAGCAAGGGACTGAAAATCCCTGTGTCGGCGGTTCGATTCCGTCCCGAGGCACCATTTCTTTACAATTTTAAGTGCCTGTCACCAATTATTTTCTAAAATAAAAAAAAGAAAAAATCATGATTTTAATCTAATGATAGTTCCTTGAGCTAAATAATCAACTACTTCTTTTCCTTCTTTATCATGAGACACATTTACTTTTACGTCTATATTTTTAACCCCATCCGCTTCAAGTTCTTTTGCTTGCTGTTGAAGATATAAAATACACTCTTTCATAGCATCAGTAGGATATACTCCATCGTATAATTTTTCACTCTCTACTCTTACGCCAGCATATGCAATGGTTACACACTCATGCTCTTCTTGAATTTCTCCAAAACTTAAGATCATATTTTCCAAATCTCTTGCCATTTTACTTCCTTTTTTAAAAATTATAACATAAATTTAAGATTAATCAACAACATAGCAAACCTTAAAAACTACTAAAAAAACTTAACATACTATATATAAAGCAATTTTTCCTATTTAGGCAGTATTTAAATTGCTAAACTATAGGTGTCAGAGAACATTTATTTCAAAAAAAATAAAAAAAGCTCTATTGAGCTTTTTTTCTGAATTTTGCTTCTCTTTTTTTATCTTCTTTAATTCTAGCTTCTTTTCCTGTTTTGTCTCTTAAATAATAAAGTTTAGCTCTTCTTACTTTACCAAATCTTACAATTTCGATATTTTGAATAGAATCGCTATAAAGCGGAAAAATTCTCTCAACTCCAATATTGTTTGCTCCAATTTTTCTTACTGTAAACGTTTTACTCGCACCTCTTCCTTTAATTGCAATTACTACACCCTCAAAATTCTGAATTCTTTTTTTATCCCCTTCTTTAATTAACACAGCTACTCTTACTGTATCTCCCGGTCTAAACTCAGGGATTTTATCTTTTTTTGCTTCAATTTGTTTTTCTTCAAAAGCTTCGATAAGTCTATTTCTCATTGTCTCTCCTTTGTGCCATTGGCCACTATCGGGCATTCACACTTATTTTTTGAGTTGTAATTATATCAAAAAAATTAAGAAACTTTAAATTTATTTATACTCTCAAGCATTTTTTTAGCAATTTCTTCTAACTCATTTGCAATTTTTTCTATATTTTTAGAATATTCTATGTTTTTTGTTGAATCATTAACAATTTCATCCATAGCCTTTATAATTTTTTCTAAATCCTCTTCAATTTTGTTAAACTCCTCAACTATTTCAACATGATTTTTTACAACTTCTTCCATAGTATCATGAGTATTATTAATCTTTTCAACTACAAAATTTGAAGTATCGTTTAATTTTTCTATATTTTGAACATTTTTAGATACTTTATTTTTTATAGCTTCAATAGATTTTAAAATCACACTAATTGTATTATTAATTTCATTTAAACTCTCTTGAGTCTTCTCCGCAAGTTTTCTAACTTCATCCGCTACAACGGCAAACCCTCTTCCATGTTCTCCCGCTCTTGCCGCCTCTATTGCCGCATTTAAAGCAAGCAAATTAGTCTGTTCTGCGATATCAGAAATAATATTTAAAATTTCTCTTATATTATTTGCTTGAGAACTTAAACTTTTTATATTCTCCACTACTTCTAGTTCATGTTCAGTCGTATTTTTTATAACTTCTACAAGCTTTAAAATTTCTTCTTCGGAAGATTTTAATTCATCTTTTGCTAAAAACAATTCTTTTAAATCCTGTTTTAATTTATTTGTTAGCAATAATAACTCGTTAATTATATCGCTAGTAGTAGCTGCGTTATTTTTTGCACTATTTTTAGTTAAAAGCAATTTATCAGAAATATCTCCAATTCCTATATTCAATTTACTAAACATTTTTGAATTTTCATTTACGCTCATTCTCATTAATTTTAATAAGTCTTGAACTTTTCTAATAATTTTATTTATATTTTCCCCAATAACATAATTTAAATCTTTTTTATTTTCTTTATAAGTTGGGAATTCTTTTGAAAAATCGTTATTTTCAGAAATATTATCAATAAATGAAGTTAATTTTGGCAAGGTCAATACTCTTTTTAATTCTTTACTTATAAAAAACATCATTATAAATACCAATCCAATTTCCAAACTCAAAGAAACTATTATCCATTTAATAATATTTTCTTGATCATTTTTAAGCTTATTAATTGAAGTTTTTAAACTAACTTCTAATTTACCTTGAATATCATTATCAATTTTCTCCAATATCTCTTCTTGTCGTTTTAACTCTTTTAAAGAAAGCGTTCCTTTTAAATACTTCTCACTTAATGTATCGCAAAGCTTTTTTAACTTTTCAATTTCAAAAGATATTTTAATATTACTTTCATTTAAAAGATTTTCCAACTTTAAAATCTTTTCATTTATTTCTTCTTTTAAAGAGTTAATTTCTCCTTCACATTCTCTTTTACTTTTACCTCCTAAAACACACTCTCTAAGCAATTTTTCCTCTTTTAAAAGCAAATTTTTAATTTCTTTAGATAAAGAAGTTACAGGAAGCTGTTTTTGAGTAACTTTTTCATTTTCTTCTTTAATAGACTTTAAAGAAGAGTAAATAAAATACCCTTGAATAATACTAATTAAAAGAACAACTAAAAACGCCAACTCAATTTTTGTTTTTAAAGAAATTTTTTTTAACATCAAAAACTCCTTTAAATCCAACTAATTTATCAAATCAGGTCGATGAAACTTGGTTTTAAAAAAAGAAGCTTTTTCTCTCCAAAAAGCTATTTTTTTATGATTACCGCTTTTTAAAATATTGGGAACTTCTCCTACTTTGCTAAAAGAAGGAGCTTCAAGAAAATTTTCATTAAAACTTTCATCTTTTAAAGATTCGCTATTTCCAAGAACACCTTCAATATTTCTTAATACGCTATCTATTACAACAAGCGCAGCCAATTCTCCCCCAGTTAAAATAAAATCTCCAATACTAATTACTTCATCAGCAAAATCCTCAATAAGTCTTTCATCAAATCCTTCATACCTCCCACATACCAAAAAAAGCACTTCTTCTTTTGAAAACCTAACGGCATCTTTTTGATTATATCTTTTACCAACGGGAGTTAAAAAAATAGTTTTTGAATTAGGATATTTTCCTTTATAAAATAAAAGTGCTTCCCTTAATGCCAAATTATCAATAATCATTCCAGCGCCGCCACCAACAATTTCCGTATCGACTTTTTTATACTTATTTTTTGAAAAATCTCTAAAATTAACAACTTCAATCGAAAAAAGATTTTTATCCCTAGCTCTTTTTAAGATGGAATCTTCAAAATAAGGTAAGATTAAATTAGGAAAAAGAGAAAAAACAACTATTTTCATTTGAGAGATTCTAAAATATCTACTGCACCGCTTGCTATAATTTTTTTGTTTTCTACATCAACGTCTTTTACATGACGCTTAAAATCTATCATAAATCTCTTTGGATATCCACGCTTTATCAACTCTTCATCAGTATCGATTAAAAGATAATCTACATCAGCTCTTTCAATTTCTCTAACTTTTCCAAGCCTTATTAAATTATCTCCCCCTGATTTTAATTCTTTATCAAAAAAAGCATTTTCAAAAACATCACATCCCTCAATATCAAACCAAAAATATTCTCCCTCTTTTAATTCAATATTTTTTCTCGTATCTTCTTCAGTAGTATAAAGTTTTCTATTAGTAATTTTTTTTGCATCTTCTGGAGTATCGATTCCTTTAAACTTTACAAGCCCTCTTTTTAAATCAATTTTTTCTATTGTCAAATCTTCTCTATCAGAAGAAAAAGTAGCTCCGGGCTTAAATTGCTCCGGAAAATCGCTTAAAATATGAATTTTTTGCCACCCTTTAACACCATGACTTTTACCAAGCTTTGCAATAGGAATTTTTCTATTCTTCATAAGCCTTCACCGTTATTTTATAATTTTTTTCATCACCTTTTGCTTTACAACCACCTATTACCATTTTAATTGCTTTTACCATACTTCCGCTTTTACCAATAATCCTACCTACGTCAGCTTTTTTAGCATAAATTAAAATTTCGTCAAAATCATCGTGTTTTACTATCTCTCCCTTTACTTTATCAGGCTCAAAGCTAAGAAGCTTTGCATATTCTAATACAAAATCTAAAACCATTAAGCGTTAGCCATTCTTTCTTCATAAATTTTTTTAAGTTTGCTTACTCTATCGCTCATTTGAGCGCCTACTCCAAGCCAATAATTCATTCTATCCATATCGATTTTAATTTCTTTTGGATTAGTTAAAGGATTGTAATATCCAATGCTTTCAATCCATCCGCTATCTCTTCTTTTTCTACTATCAGTTACAACTATTCTATAAAAAGGTCTCTTTTTTCTACCAAATCTTGCAAGTCTAATTTTTACCACGTTTCTCTCCTTTGTTTAATTTTCCCGCCCTCGCTTGCCCATAATTTTTAGTTTGAAATTTTAATCAATTATTTTAGAAATTTCAAGTTTTGAGCCATCCTCATAAGTTCATTCATATCTGGAATTTTTTTATTAGCAAATTTTTTAGCCATTTTTGCAGCATTTTGGAATTGTTTATTTATTCTATTGACCTCTTGAACGCTAAGCCCAGCACCTCTTGCTATTCTTCTTCTTCTACTTGCGCTTTCTTTAATAAGATGAGGATTTTCTCTTTCTTTTGGAGTCATTGAATTAATCATTGCTTTAATTTTTTTAATTTCGCTTGAATTTTCAAGATCTATATCTTCAATCTGTTTTAACATTCCTCCCATTCCTGGAATCATTCCAAGTAAATTTTTCATACTACCAAGTTTTTTCATTTGCTCAAGTTGATTTAAAAAGTCATTATAATTAAATTGTCCTTTTTTAAGTTTTTTAGTAAGTTTTTTTGCTTCTTTTTCGTTAATTACAGCGCTCGTTTTCTCTACTAAGCTTTCAATATCCCCAGCACCCATAATTCTACTAACAATTCTATCAGGAATAAATACTTCAAAATCGGCTATTTTTTCTCCACTACCTATAAATCTTAAAGGTTTTTTTACTTGATGAGCTATACTTAAAGCAACCCCTCCTTTAGAATCCCCATCGTATTTAGTGAGAATAACTCCCGTAATACCAAGCTTTTCATCAAAGGCTTTAGCTGTATTTAAAGCATCTTTTCCCGTTAAAGAATCGGCTACATAAAAAATCTCATCTGGCTTTATTTCTTCTTTCATTCTAACAAGCTCATTCATTAATTCTTCATCAATAGCAAGTCTACCAGCAGTATCTATTAAAACAACATCATAATGCTTTTCTTTTGCTTCTTTTAAACATTTTTTAGCAACTTCTATGGCATCTTTTGCGTTTTCATCATAACAAATATCAAGCTCATTCATTTCAGCTAATTGCTTTAATTGTTCAACCGCTGCCAATCTTTGTAAATCGGCCGCTACCATTAAAACCTTTTTCTTTTTAAAAGTTTTTAAGTAATTGGCAAGTTTAGCCGTAGTAGTAGTTTTACCACTACCCTGAAGACCAACCATCATAACCACAGTTGGAGGGTTAGGCGAAAAAACAAATCCATAATTACCAGGAGCGGTTAAAATATTATTTAACGATTTTTCAAGCGCTTTTAAAAAGTTTGCTTTTCCAATTCCATTTCTTTTTGTTTCAATTTCCACTTCTTTTAATAAATCTTTTACGACCTTAAAATGAACGTCTGCTTTTAAAAGATTTTTTTTAAGCTCATCCAAAGCTCTTTTTAAAGCCTTTTCATCATCTTTCATTCTTATTTTATTAATTGCGCTTCTAAAACCTTCGCTAATTCTCTCAAACATAATACTCCTTGTTTTTTTCAAAATTGTATCAAAAAACTATCTTCTTCTTTTTCTTCTATTCTCGTTTTGCTCTCTCATAACAAAATCTTTTGGCTCTTCGCTTTCAAATTCGTAATCGAAAATTTTAAACTTTTTATGATGAAGCATTACTCTTTTATATGGCTCTCCTCCATACTTTTCATCCCCAATAATTGGATGATCTATAGCTTTTAAATGAGCTCTTATTTGATGCGTTTTTCCAGTATGGATTATAGCTTTTATTTTAGATTTTTTCCTAAAAGCAAGGATCGGTTCTATTTCCGTTATTGCTTCTTCTCCATCGGCGCTAACTTTTGCAAAAGCTCCCGATTTAGTCTTAATTACTTTTATTGGTAATTCTATTTTCTCAGGCTCTGCTACAATTCCCTTAACCCAAGCAACATATTCTTTATACACATTTTTTTTCTTAAATTCTTCGATTGCTTTTTTTCTAAAATCGTCGTTTTTCGTTAGAACCAAAACCCCGCTTGTTTCTTTATCGAGTCTATGAAGAAGAGGATATTTAAAAGTTTTGGAAATTTCTTCGCTTGTTACATACGGAGGTTTATCTATTACTAAGACATTATCGTCTTCAAAAATTACCTTTGGTTTGTTTACTTTTTCTATCTTAAATTTAGTATTAATAGGTAAAAGCCCTCTTGCAATTTTTATTTTTTTATCTTTTGCATACACCAAACCTCTATCTATTAGCTCTTTTGCTTTTCTATTCGAAATACCTTCTTGCTTTGCCAAAAGTACATACGCTTTTTCTTTTTTCATTAAAACCCTTTTTTTAAAATTATATCAAAAAAAATGTTATAAATTTTTCTTATATTAAGAAAACATTAAGTTTTAAAGAGTTATAATACTCTTGCTGAATGATAGTTCATTCAAAAAAGAAAGAGGGGAACTTAATGAAACCTAAAATTTTAATCGCTGGAATTTGTCTAATTACGCCTTTATTTGCGATAAATCCTTACGTAAAGGGATATCGCTATTACATCAAATACGTAAAACACATTCCAAAATATGGCATAAAAGCACCAGAACTTTTAAAAAAATTAAACATTCACTCCGCAAACGAAATAGATAAATTGGTTTATTCTAGAAAAATAGTAGAAGAAGTAAAAAAATTTAACCCAACAGCTGCTAAAGGTATAGAAAAAATTTTAAAAAAAGGAAAACAAAAAGAACTCAGCATTTTTTTAAAGTATGTTTATCTTGGCAAAATTCCACCAGGTTGTAATTAAATTTAAGTTAATTTAAGGAAACATTAAGAAAAAAAGTGATACAATGCGGGGGTGAAAGTTATAAGAAAATCTTAACAAAGGAGAAAACATGAAACTTTCAAAAGTTTTAGTAGCAGGAGCTATAGCAAGTGGACTTTTAGTATCTACTGCTATGGCAGATTACAACGTAGGTTTTAAATACTATAACAAATACATCAAAAGAAAAGCTCATTTAAAATCTCCTCAATTAATTGCAAAATTAGGAGTAAAAACTGTAGATGAGCTAAAAGCTTTATTTAAAGACAACGGAAAACCTTTAATTAAAAAATTAAAAGATTTAGGACTTGACAAAGCAGCAAAAGGCGTTGAAAAAATTGCTAAAAAAGGTAAATTAAAAGATTTAGAAGATTTCTTAATAGGAATTATGGAAGGAAAAATCCCAGCAGGATGTTCTTAATATTTTCCTCCCCTCTTTCTTTCTTAAAAACTACAACACAATAAAGGAGCTCATATGAAAAAATTATTAATTTCGACATTAGCAGTTGGAGCATTGTTTGCTCAAAGCTCAAATGCCGATCTAGAAGCAAAAATTAAAAAACTTGAAGCAGAAATTCAAGAATTAAAACAAATTGCAATTTCAAACCAAAAAAAAGTAAATCCAATTGCAGCAAACAATCATATATTCTTTAGTTTTGATCTAAGAACAACTTATGATAGAATTAATCAACACACAACAAGCGGTTATACTTACGTTCCAACAACTCAAAATCCAGATGGTTCAGTTACAGCAACTTTAACACATAAAGATTCAAAAACTTACAAAAGCAACATTTTTACAAATAGAATTATCCTAACTGGAGTTGCAAGACCAAGCGAAAATTTAAAAGCTACATTAAAAATCGCAGCTAACAACATTTTTGGAATGAACAGCGAAAGTATGTATACTCCTTATCAAAACATCTCTTGGATTGCAAACGAATCTCCAGATGATACAAACGTAAGAGTAAAAGAAGCATTTTTTAATTATCACTTTGGACCAGATAACGGATTTATGTTTAGCGCGGGAAGACGTCCGGCAACAGAAGGATTTCCTGCAAACTTAAGAGAAAACGATTCTCCATCAAGTCCTCTAGCTCATTTAATCAACATGGAATTTGATGGATTTAGCTTTGAAATTTCAAACACAATCTTTTCAAAAATTTCTGATAAATTTAGCGATCTTGGAACTTGGATGAAATTCTGCCTTGGTAGAGGATATTCAAGTTCAAAAGGAAAATGGCCAGGAGATGGTTCACCTGCTTATAGTAAAGATCCTTTAAAAAATACAGATTTTGGAGGATTTATTTTAGTTCCATATGATGATGGTCAATATTCTTTATGGACCGAAACAGTTTGGGCAAAAAATTTAAAAGGTATGAACGTTATAAGTGCTACTCCAACAACTATTACTATGAAAATGGACGATCTAGGAAATTACTTTGGATTTAACGCGATATTTAAAGCTAACGGTATTGGAGATGGAATTAATGATTATTTAGATGACACTGTAGCGTTTATTTCATTTGCTCTATCTAAAACAAAACCAAAAAGTGGTAAACAAATGCTTGGAAGCACAGATAAAAAAACTGGTCATTCAATCTGGATTGGAGCTGATATGCCAGGATTTGAAGATGGCGATAGATGGGGATTCAATTTTGTTAGAGGTTCAAAATACTGGAGAAGTATGACTTATGGAGAAGATACTTTAGCTGGAAGCATCGCAGCAGTTAGAGGTAAAGCTTACGAAGTATATTACAACAAACAAATTATTCCTCACTTAACAGCAGGATTAAGAGCTACTTTCTTTAGATACGATTACTCTGGAAGCGAAGCATTCTTTGGAGTAATGGGTGATCCTGATCAACAAGTATACGTAGATAAAGCAAGCGACATAAGAGCTTATATTAGATATAGCTTCTAATAACTTTTTCTTATAAAGCCCTTTTGGGCTTGATTTTTAATTTTAAATTAATATAATTTTTTCGCAAAAATACAAAAGGAGTGTAAATGTCTGAAATTATTGATTTAAAAAGAAGAAGTTTTCTAAAGGGTTCAGCGGCTGTAGCCGGTGGAGCAGCTTTAGCATCTACTTCGGCATTTGCCCTATCACCTTATGAAGACGCGCTAAACGCAAAAGAAAAAAAAGAAGAAGAAATAAAAAACGCAAAATATACTCCAACGTTTTGCGGTATGTGCGTTAACATGTGCGGATTTATAGCAAGAAATGTAGATGGTAAAATCACAAAGCTTGATCCAAATCCATTATTTACAAAAAGTAGAAGTTTCGCATGCGCAAGAGGAAACGCAGGAATTGCAGCAGCATACGACCCTGATAGATTAAAATACCCTCTAATTAGAGTTGGAAAAAGAGGAGAAGGAAAATTCAGAAAAGCAACTTGGGAAGAAGCATACGAATATATTAGAAAAAAACTTGTAAAAATTTTAGATGAAGAAAAAGACAATAGAAGTACAATTGCATTTGGAGCAGGAGCTGGAGCTGAAGAACCTTTGTTTGCTACATTTGCAAATGGTATTGGAAGCAACAATTTTGTTGATCATTTTACTACTTGTTTTGCACCAGCGTTTATTGCAAATAAACTTACATACGGAAGTTGGGGAAGCGCCGACTTTGAAAAAAGTAAATACGTATTAATGCTTGGAGCAAATAGAGCCGAAGCAATAGTTACTCCTGATACATTAGACCTTTTTAGAAATACTCACAAAAGAGGTACAAAAATTGTATATATCGACGTAAGATATACAAACACAGCAGCAAACGCAGATGAATTTATTCCTATTAAGCCCGGAACAGACTTAGCACTTATGCTTGCTATGATTCATGAAACAATTAACAAAGGATATCATAAAACTCCTTATAAGGCCGACTATTTAGCAAAATATGCCGAAGGATTAGAAGAGCTTGAAGAATATTTTACAACAGGAGAAGGAAGTAAATACACTCCTGAATGGGCAGAAAAAATCACAGAAATACCAGCAGATACCATTAGAAGAATTACAAAAGAATTTTCCGATGCAGCTGAAAAATATAAAGGAGCTGCTAATTGTTATAGAAGCAGAAAATCTACTTGGTATTATCAAGATTTCGAATTCAGAAGAGCTCAAGCAATATTTAACGCGCTTCATGGATGCGTAAATAGACCTGGAGGTGTATTGTTAAACAGAGGACTTAAAGCTGAAAAATACGAATACGAAGATTTCCCAATTTATGATAATGCAAAACCAAGAATTGACCTTGCTCTCAAACCAAAAAATGCATGGCCTATAATGAACCCTGGTAAAGGAAGTTGGCAAGTATTTAGAAATACGGTAAGAGATATTAATACGATGTGGAAAGAAGGAAAAAAACTTCCAGAAGGAGCATATCCAGTAAGAGGAATGTTTATCTATAGAGAAAATCCAATTCAATCGGTACCTGGTAGAGAAGAAACAGAAAAAATGTTTGATACTATGGATTTAGTAGTAGTAATAGACATCTTACCAAACGATACAGCAATGTATGCTGATGTAATATTGCCTGATACAGTATACCTTGAGAGAACTTCTCCTCTAAAAAGTTTTGGAACTCTTAGAGAACCAATGATTGGTATTAGATGGCAAACTACAAAACCTTTATACGAAACAAAACCTTTATATAATATATTAAAAGAACTTAGCGAAAAAATAGAAAAAGATTTAGCAGCAATTACATTCAAATACACTTGGGATGCGGACGAATTTGAAGTAGAACTTCCAAAAGATTTCAATATTGCAAAATATTTAACAGATGATTTTGAAATTGACGAAGAAGCTTTAAAAAGAGATTATGGAAACAATCCAAAACTAGTAAAAGCAATATTAGAGCATGCAAGTGAAGACGGATTAGATATAGCTACTTTTAAATTAAGCGCAGCATATGAAAAAACTCCTGAAGAATTCAACGAAGAAGTAATGAAAGAAATTTATGGAGAAGAAGCAGCTAAAATAGCAAAAGAATATGGAGTATATTGGCCAGGAATCGAAAAAGCAATTAAAGATGGATTAATTGACGAACATTTAAAAGTATTCAAAAAAGATGTTAAAAATAAAAATCAATTAATTTATGAAATTTACAAAAAATATTGTACTCTTCCAGAAGATTATTGTATTGTTCCTAAAAAAGGAAAATTTATTAAATTCTCTTTAAAAAATATTGCAGGACAACCATTCATTAACCCAATAACTGGACAAACAGAAAAAATAACTGATCTTCCAAAATGGCGCGATAATATGTATGAAGAACCAAAAGGCAATCAAGTAAGATTAGTAATTGGAAGACATGGATACTTTACTCAAAGTTCTCATCCAAACAACTATTTATTGCTTGATTTAATGAATTACAACTATATTTGGATTAATGAAGAACTTGCAAAAGAAATGGGACTTAAATTTAAAGATGAAGTAGAACTTACAAACAGACAAGGCAAAAAAGTAAGAGGAAAAGTTTATCCAACTAAAAGAATTAGAAAAGATACAATTTTTATCGCAACAGGACTTGGTAGCCAATCTCCAATGTTTACATTAGGGTATGATAACGGTATTTCTCAAGCCGCTATTGCAGAAGATAGAGTTGATCCATTTATTGGAGCATCAAGTATGAACGAAACTTTTGTAACAATAAGAAAGGTGTAAGCCATGGCAAATTATGCAATTGCTCTTGAATATCAAAATTGTATTGATTGTCGTGCATGCGAAGTTGCATGTAAAGACGAAAACGGCGTAATGCTTGGAGCTGACAAACAAAGAATTTGGGTTGGTATAGTTGAAGGTGGAAATACGCTAACGGATGTTTTTTTAAATTTCTATCCATCTCAATGTAACCATTGTATTGACGCGCCTTGCGTTACCGTTTGTCCAACTGGTGCAAGTCATTTTGCAGAAGGCGGAATCGTAAAAGTCGATTATGATATGTGCATTATTTGTAAAGGTTGTATGGAAGCTTGTCCTTATGAAGCAAGATTTGTAGATGAAACAAGACATGCTGTTGATAAATGTACTTTCTGCGATGGAAGAATTCAAGAATACGGAACTACCGCATGTAGCGCAACATGTCCAACAAAAGTTAGAACGTTTGGAGATTTAGAAGACGAAAATTCAGATATTGTAAACTTACTAAAACAAAGAGAATTTTTCGTTTTAAAAGAAGAAGAAGGCACATTACCAAAACTATTTTATCTTGTACCTGAAGACGAAGAATTTAGAAACAGAACGCTTGGAGATGGAATTAAAATTCATAAATGGGAAGATATTAAACCTCTTTATGAAGCAGCAGCTAAAGAGAAAAAATCTGAGTGGAAAAAAGCGTAAGGAGCTAAAATGTATATTGAATGCTGTGGTCTAAAAATAAAAAAAGTAAGCATAAAAGAATTGCTTTTTAATAAAACGATGCTTATTGCATATATTCTTCTTGCTATTGGACTTGTAGGATGGTATGAAATATTTTATTTAAGATGGGCTCATGAGTTTGTAAACAATCACGATGTAATAGCGGCGGCTGGAGGCAGTGCTGAGCACTTAAAAGCAATCGCAGAAGCTCTTAAAGAGCAAATTTTTAATCTTGAACATATAGAAGAAGTAAATAAAGCTGAACCTTGGGGAGTATTCGTAACTCAATATGTTTATCTTCTTTATGGAGGAAGTGCTATTATCTTTTTAGTAGCATTAGCGGAATTATTTAAAGTAAAAGTTGCACCAAAAGTAGCAGCAGCTTTAATGACTTTTGGTATTTCTATGGTATTTGGTGGACTTACATCAATCTTTACAGACTTAGCAAATCAATTAAATATCTATTGGATGATTTTAAACCCTCAACCACAAAGTGGTATGTGGTTAATGCTACCTCTTTATGGAATTTATATTCCATTTACGTTTATCGAAATTTATTTTCTAATTACAAATAATAGAGAGCTTGCAAGAAAAGTTGCTGGAATTTTAGTAATTATTAGTATTTTTATAGATTTAGCCGAATTTTACATCCAAGGGCTATTATTTAACCTAAATACTCCAAGACATCTTTGGACAGATATTCCAGCATTATGGTTTTATTTCTTAGTAACAGGTTCTCTTACAGGAATCTTTGGATCTCTTCTATATGGATTTTTAGGACTTAAAAATAAACCATATTTTAACGAATTCGTAGAAATAACAAGAAAAGCTAGCATAGTATTTATTATACTTGCAGCTATTTACGAAATAATCAACTTTATGGTAGTAGATCCAAAATGGATGAATTTAATAATTAAAGGTAGTCCTATTAGCTGGATGTATTGGGCTTGGATTGTTTTAGGGATAGTAATTCCTTTTGCACTATTTTTAACAAAAAATAAAAATTTAATCTTACTTGGAGCAATATCTGGATTAATTGGAACATTTTTCATGAGACAAACATTTATTTATGGTGGAAACATCTATCCTATGAGCGATAGATTCGGTATGGGACCAGAAGCAACAAGTCTTTATCAATTAGATGCAATCACTCCTTGGGCATATGTGCCAGCTCATACAATGGAATGGTTAATAATAATAGGATGTCTTGGACTTGGTATTGCAATTTATTCAATTCTTGATTCTTTATTTGATATAAGAAACGCTAGCGATAATATAGATCATTAATCCCTTTTTGGGATTTTTTTTATCTTTTTTTGGTATAATTCATAAAAAAGTAAGGAGAAATAATGGCACTTGAAATTACAAAAGAAAACTTTGAAGACGTTGTAAAAAACAACAAAATCGTAGTAGTAGATTTTTGGGCACCTTGGTGCGGACCTTGTAGAATGATTGCTCCAATTATCGAAGAATTAGCTGAAGAATTTAAAGATAAAGGCGTTGTTGTTGGAAAAATTAACACCGATGAACAACAAGAACTTGCTATGCAATTTGGAATTAGAAGTATTCCAACCGTTCTTTTTATTAAAGACGGAGAAATAGTAGATTCAATGATTGGAGCGGCTCCAAAAGAATTCTATGTACAAAAAATAAATCAACTTCTTGGAGAATAATTATAAAAAGCAAATTCTTTTACACTTTCAGCTCCTTTTTTGGGGCATTAATGGTAGCTGCTTTTTTTTTCTACTATAAATATAAATTTAGCGAATATAAATTCGTAAATTTTGAAAAAATCGTTCTTTACACACAAACAGACATTTTTGAGCCAAAAAAAGATAAGTATTATTTACTTCTTTTTAGCTCAAGAATGTCTGATTTAAATAAACTCATACAAAAAATTCCAAAAGATGCCCCCATCTTAGCAGTAGATATTTATCAAAAAAGAAAAAATTATCCAAATGTAATTTATACAACGGCTGGAATCAATACAATAATTAAACTAATTCAGTATTTAAATATATACGAAGTACCTGTAGTAGTTAGAATCAAACGCTATCATAAAAAATTATATAAACAAGATAGCCCTATTGAAGTAATAAAATAAAGGAGAAAACAATGTATGACATAATTATCATTGGAGGAGGTCCGGCAGGACTTAGCGCAGGTATTTATTCAAGCAGACTTGGAGCAAAAACTTTGCTCCTTGAAAGGTTAACCCCAGGCGGTCAAATTACCTTAAGCAGCGAAATAGAAAATTACCCTGGAGTTTGTGAAGTTAAAAGTGGAATAGAATTAATGGAATGCTGGCCTAAACAAGCTCAAAAATTTGGATGCGAAATAATAAGTGAGGAAGCAAAAAAATTAAAATTTGAAAACAATGAATGGATAGTTTTTACAAATTCAAAAGAGTATAAAGCAAAAGCTCTTATTATAGCCACAGGTTCAACCCCAAAAAAAGCTGGTTTTATCGGAGAAGAAGAGTATGTTGGAAAAGGAGTTAGTTATTGTGCAGTATGCGATGGATTTTTCTATAAAGACAAAATAGTTGCGGTAATTGGAGGAGGAGATACTGCTCTTGAAGAAGCTTTATATTTAAGTAAAATTGCAAAAAAAGTTTATTTAATACATAGAAGAGATAAATTTAAAGCCGCCCCAATAACTCAAAAAAAAGTATTTAATACTCCAAATATTGAAATAATTTTTAACGCAACAGTAAAAAAAGTATTTGGAAATCCTTTTTTAGAAGGTATAATTTTAAACGTTAATGGAGAAGAAAAAGAATTAAAAGTAGATGGAGTTTTTGTTTTTGTTGGAATGAAAGTAAATAATGAATTAGTAAAAGATTTAGTAGAACTTAACGAATTTGGAGAAATAAAAGTTAGTTTAAAAATGGAAACTTCAAAAAAAGGTATTTTCGCTGCAGGAGACGTAAGAGAAAATAGCGTAAAACAAGTGGTAGCTGCAGCAGGAGATGGAGCAGTAGCAGCAATAAACGCAATTAAATACATCGAAGGAGAATAAATGAAAGTAGGAATTTTAGGAGCAACAGGAAGAGTAGGACAATTAATTGTAAAAATCTTACAAAATGAAAACATTCCAATTGGCGCAGTTATGTTTGAAGGAAAACAAACCATAGAGTTTCCAAGCGAAACAATAATTACAAACGATGCTAAAACCTTACTTGAAAATTCAGATGTAGTAATTGATTTTTCAGCACCAATAGCTACCGAAAAACTATTAAAAGCAGCTCTTGAAACTCCAAAACCTCTTGTAATTGCAACAACTGGATTAAACGAAGAACAAAAAAAATTAATGCAAGAAGTTAGCAAAAAAGCTCCTCTTCTTTATGCTACAAATATGAGCTTAGGCGTTGCTATTTTAAATAAACTTGTTTCGATGGTTAGCGAAAAACTAAGAGATTTCGATATAGAAATTGTAGAACAGCATCATCGTTGGAAAGTTGACGCTCCAAGTGGAACGGCTCTTACTTTAGCGGAAAATTGCGCAAAAGCAAGAGGTCTTGATTTAAAAGAAGTAATGGTTACTGGAAGAGAAGGTCATGTCGGAGCAAGAAAAAAAGACGAAATAGGAGTATTTGCAATAAGAGGCGGAGATGTTGTTGGAAGACACACTGTTGGATTTTACAACGAAGGAGAGTTTTTAGAATTAAATCACACGGCAACAAGTAGAGAAACTTTTGCAAGAGGCGCAATTAAAGTAGCAAAATGGTTAATAAATCAAAAACCAGGATTTTATTCAATAAATGACGCATTAGGACTTTAATGTTAAAAAACCCACACGATAAGTTTTTTAAACTTGTTTTTAGTAAAAAAGAGGTAGTAGCAGATTTTTTAAAACACTTTTTAAATTTAAAAATTGACACCTCTTCCCTTTCTTTCATAAATACAGAAAAAAACCGAAAATATAAAAAATTTTTTTTAGATATTGCGTTAAAAACTAAATTTAAAAATAAAAAAGCCCAAGTTTATATTCTTTTTGAGCATAAATCTTATCCCGATAAAATGGTTTATTTCCAAATTTTAAGTTATGCAATGAGCATTTGGGAAGAAGAGAAAGAAAATCTAACTCCAATTATTCCAGTAATCTTTTATCATGGAAAAAACTTTAAATTAAAAGACAATTTTAACAAATTATTTTCCACTCAAACTCCATACAATCTTAACTGGAATATTAAAATATTTAACTTAAACGAAATTGACGATAATAAATTTTTACAATGTACTTCAAATCTCTTCTTATGCTCCGCTCTATTTACTATGAAACACATATTTGATGAAACCAAAAAACTAAAGATAATTTCTAAAAATTTCGATAAAATGTCAGAAGAAGAATATTTTTTAATAATAGAATATATTAGTGCCTACAAAGATGAAAAAGAAGAAAAAATAATAGACGAGCTTATTGAAAATAAGGAGAAAAAAATGACTATTTTAGAAAAATGGATAAATGAAGGTATTCAACAAGGTATTCAACAAGGTATTCAACAAGGCATTCAACAAGGTATTCAACAAGGCATTAAAGAAGGAATAAAACAAGGAATTGAAATTGGAGAAAAAAAAGGTATTTTAAAAGGAAAAATTCTAACAATGATGGAATTTGGATTAAAAAAAGAAGAAATAGCAAAAAAACTCAACATTTCAATTAAAGAAATCGAAAATATACTAAAGGGCTAAAATTATGTGTTCGGTCGTTGGAATTTATGGAAACAAAAACGCTTCTAAATTAGCATATTATGCACTATTTTCAATGCAACATCGCGGACAAGAAGCTGCGGGAATTAGTAGTAGCGATGGAGTACATATTCACACAATTAAAGATAGAGGTCTTGTTACTCAAATTTTTAAAGAAGAGCATTTTAAAATATTAAAAGGCGATATGGCAATTGGTCATACAAGATATTCTACGGCAGGAAACGATTCCATTCTTGATGCTCAACCAGTTTTTGCAAGATATGGGCTTGGAGAAATTTCAATAGTTCATAACGGAAATTTAGTAAACGCAAAAGAAATAAGAGATGAACTTATAAAAATTGGAGCTATTTTTCAAACGAATATGGATACTGAAAATTTAATTCATTTAATCGCCAAAAACTATACAAAACCGACTTTAAAAGAAAGAATAATTGATGCTGTAAAAAAGATAAAAGGAGCTTTTTCGCTAATTATTCTTAGCCGCACTAAAATGTTTGCAATAAGAGATCCTTTTGGCTTTAGACCTTTATCTCTTGGAAAAATAAAAAGCGGAGGATACATAGTAGCAAGCGAAACTTGTGCTTTTGAACTGGTAGATGCGGAGTTTATTAGAGACATAAAACCAGGAGAAATGATAACTTTTGAAAATGGAGAAATCAAAAGCGAAATGATTTTTACTCCTACTCCAAAACAATGCGTATTTGAATACATCTATTTCTCAAGACCAGATAGTAACGTATTTGGTAAAAACGTATATAGCATTAGAAAACAAATGGGAAGAATGTTAGCAAACGAACTTCCAGTTGAAGCAGATATGGTAGTACCAGTTCCAGATAGCGGAGTAGCTGCAGCTTTAGGATATGCAGAAGAGAGTAAAATTCCATTTGAAATGGCAATTATGAGAAACCATTACGTAGGAAGAACTTTTATTGAGCCAACACAAGAAATTAGAGATTTAAAAGTAAAAATGAAATTATCGCCTATTAAACATAAAATTCAAGGAAAAAGGCTCGTAGTAATTGATGATTCGATAGTTAGAGGAACTACAAGCAAAAGAATCGTTAAAATGTTAAAAGAAGCAGGAGCAAAAGAAGTTCATTTAAGAATTGCTTCTCCAGCTACCACAGGTCCTTGTTATTATGGAGTAGATACTCCTACAAAAGAAGAATTAATAGCCTCTTCTCATTCGGTTGAAGAAATTAGAAAATATATAGAAGCTGATTCTTTAGCATATTTATCAATAGATGGACTCATAAAAGCCATAAACGACAAAAAAGAAAATTATTGTCTTGCTTGTTTTGATGGAAATTATCCTATTTTATAGACTTTTTTCTTCTTTTTTGTTATAACCCCTCAAAAAAAGAGGTGCTATGAATAAGCTTTTTACGTTTGGAAAATATTTAAAGAAAAAATTTAAAACAAAAGTTAAAAAAGTTCCAATTTCAATTCCCGGATTTACATGTCCAAATATCGACGGAACAGTAGCAAGAGGAGGATGCG
>Ga0256836_1000410_pt1 | contig 23086 bp, 22 predicted proteins | sample 4561380metaG_FD_185974 | JGI IMG/M metagenome (GOLD analysis project Ga0256836, IMG submission 185974) | Hydrothermal vent microbial communities from Guaymas Basin, Mexico - 4561-380 | ecosystem: Environmental > Aquatic > Marine > Hydrothermal vents | place: Mexico: Guaymas Basin | collected...
AAAGATGAAGAAAAATATAAGGAGGTTTTTAAATGAACTTATTTTTTGGTGTTAGTGTCGGTATAGGTGCCGTTATTGGGTATGTAACCAATTACGTAGCAATAAAACTACTTTTTAGACCGTATAAGCCTATTAAATTAGGAAATATAACGATTTTTCCTCAAGGAGTTATTCCAAGAGAAAAAGAAAATTTGGCAAAAAAAGTTGGAGAGGTAGTAAAAAATTATATTTTAAGCGAAGAAGAAATTAAAAAAATTGTCACTAGCAAAGAAGTTAAAGAGGAAATAGAAAAGTTTTTAGACGAAAAAATTAGAGGTTTATTAGATAAAGATATTAGCGAATATATTAGCAAAGAAGAGATAGTTGATAAGTTTTCTTTTATTATCGAAAATATCGTAAAAGAAAAGTTTCCGATGTTTGTTAGTATCGTTAATAAGGAAATGATTAAAAACATTTTATTAAATGTTCAAATACCTTTAAAAATAAATGAGCTTTTACCGGAAGATAAAATAAAAGAAATTCTAAAAAGAGAAATTTTTGAGTTTTTAGAAAAAGAAGTTCCTAAGATTTTTTTAAAAGCTAAAATAGATAAAATAGTAGAGGAAAAAGTTTCTTCATTTGATGAAAAAACTCTTGAAGAGATGTTGTTTGCGTTGATGAAAAAACATTTTGGGTTTATAAATTTTGCAGGAGCAGTACTTGGAGGAATTATAGGTTTGATTCAATATTTTATTGTTATTAAAATGTAGTTGGTTTTTATCATAATTTCCCTTAAAAAAGAGAAAATTATGGGTGATTTAATTGAGATTGCGATTGCTTTTTTCAATATTATTTTTTAATTTATGAAATTTTGGCTTTAATTTTAGAACTTATTATTCTTAATAGAAGTAATTCAGATTTTTTAAAAAGCAAAGAATTAAAAGATATATGGGGAATGCTTTTATAGTTTTTTTATAAGAGAGCTTTTATTGACTAACACTATTTATAAGCCTCTAAAAATAATTGCTTTATATGTTGTTTTGATAGGAATTTTTTTCTTTTTTAGATTTTTGGCTATTAATGTTACATATAAAGTAGAAATGGGGGATTATTGAAGAGTTAATCCCACCATTTTTTTCACATATTCTTCTGGCATTTTGTGGAAGTATAGGTATTTATACACTTTATCTTCTTTTCCTGCGAGTTTTTTCTCTACAATTTCTCTATATTCTTCTGGAGTTGGGATTCTTCCAAGAAGCGCTATTACTGCAGCAAGTTCAGCACTTCCTAAATATACTTTTGCGCCTTTACCCATTCTATTATCAAAGTTTCTTGTAGAAGTTGAGAATACGTTTGCATAGTCTCTAACTCTTGCTTGGTTACCCATACACAAACTACATCCAGGAATTTCAATTCTAGCGCCTGCTTGACCGAATATTGAATAATATCCTTCTTCTGTTAGTTGTTCTTTATCCATTTTTGTTGGAGGAGCAATCCAAAGTCTTACAGGTACTTGTCCTTCGCCTCTTAAAATTTCTCCAGCTGCTCTATAATGACCGATGTTTGTCATACAACTTCCAATGAATACTTCGTCAATTTTATGAGGTCTATTTGGATCAGCTAAAACTTCGCTTAATGTCGCTACATCGTCTGGATCGTTTGGACATGCAACGATAGGTTCAGTGATTTCATTTAAATCAATTTCAATAACTGCTGCATATTCTGCATTTTCATCTCTTCTAAGAAGTTTTGGATTTTCAAGCCATTCTTTCATTTTATCAATTCTTCTTTGAATTGTTCTTTTATCTTCATATCCTGTTTCAATCATTGCTTCAAGCATTTTAATGTTTGATTTTAGATATTCTGCAACTTGTTCTTCGCTAACATCAACCGTACAAGCTGCCGCACTTCTCTCAGCCGATGCATCGGCAAGTTCAAATGCTTGTTCGATTGTTAAGTTTCTAATAATGTCACCTTCAATTTCTAAAATTCTTCCGTTAAATATGTTTTTTTTGTTTTTCTTTTCAACCGTTAAAAGACCTTGTTTGATTGCAAAATATGGAATTGCGTTTACTAAATCTCTTAGAGTGATTCCCGGTTGAAGTTCTCCTTTAAATCTAACAAGAACGCTTTCAGGAACATTTAAAGGCATGCTTCCAGTAACTGCTGCAAACGCTACAAGTCCGCTTCCTGCTGGAAAACTTATACCAATAGGAAATCTTGTATGGCTATCTCCTCCAGTTCCAAGAGTATCAGGTAAAATCATTCTATTAAGCCAACTATGAATTACTCCATCACCCGGTCTAAGCGATACACCGCCTCTACTTGTAATAAATGGTGGAAGCGTATGATGAAGCTCAATATCTGCTGGTTTTGGATAAGCAGCTGTATGACAAAAGCTTTGCATTACAAGATCCGCGTTAAATCCAAGAGCTGCAAGTTCTTTAATTTCATCTCTTGTCATAGCTCCAGTCGTATCTTGGCTACCAACTGTTGTAACTGTTGGCTCAACATACATTCCAGGTCTAACACCTTCCATTCCGCAAGCGCGACCTATAATTTTTTGTGCAAGAGTATATCCAACGCCTTCTTTTTCTTTTGGTTGTTCAGGTTTTATGAAAATATCGCTCTCAGGTTCCATTCCAAGAGATTCTCTTGCTTTTTTTGTGAGATTTTTACCAATAATTAAAGGAACCCTACCTCCAGCTCTTACTTCATCAGGAAGAGTGTTTGGAGAGAGTTTAAATTCGCTTACTACTTCGCCGTTTTTTACGATTTTTCCTTCATATGGGTAAATTTCAATAATGTCTCCCGTTTCAAGTTTATCAACTGGTGCTTGAATTGGAAGCGCTCCAGAATCTTCTAAAGTATTAAAGAAAATTGGAGCAATTACACCGCCAATTACGATACCGCCTCTTTTTTTGTTTGGAACGTATGGGATTTCTTCTCCGATATGCCAAATTAGAGAGTTTGCCGCAGATTTTCTACTACTACCAGTTCCTACAACATCTCCTACAAATGCTACTGGATATCCTGTTTTTTTAAGTTCGTTTATTTTTTCAATTGCATCTGGCATTTTTGCTTTTAGCATAGAAAGAGCGTGAAGTGGAATGTCGCTTCTTGTAAATGCTTCGCTAGCTGGGCTTAGGTCGTCTGTGTTTGTTTCTCCAGGTACTTTAAAAACAACTGCTGTAATTTTTTCAGGAAGAGGTTTTTTAGAAGTAAACCATTCAGCGTTTGCCCAAGATTCAAGTACTTCTTTAGCGTATTTGTTTCCTTTTTTTGCTAAATCTTCTACATCGTAAAACGCATCATAAACCAATAAAATATTTTTAAGTTGATTTGCTGCTTCTTGTGCTACTTCTTCATCTTCATGTTCAAGCGCATCTATAAGAGGTTTTACGTTATATCCTCCAAGCATTGTACCAAGAATTTGAACCGCTCTTTTTTTGCTAATAGCTGGGCTTGAAGTTTTTCCTTTGATAATGTCGTTTAAGAAAGCCGCTTTAACGTAAGCTGCATCATCAACCCCAGGATTTATATGATTTAAAAATAGATCCATTAAGTATTCTTCTTCTGGGATTGGAACCATTTTTAGAAGTTCAACCAATTCTGCTGCTTGTTTAGCTGTTAGTGGGAGTGGAGGAATACCAAGTTTTGCTCTTTCTTCAGTGTGTTTTTTGTATTCTTCTATAAAGCTCATGAGACTTCCTTTTTTGTTGGAATTATAACTTTTATTTTTACTTTTTGTTACAACAAGCACAATTTGTAAAAATTTATTTGTGTGAAAAAGTAACATTTTATTTTGATATAATTTCAATAAAAAGGGAGATGTTGGATTTTTTAAAAATTGCAAAAGAAGTTCTTGAAATTGAAGCAAACGAATTATTAAAAGCCGACGTTAATGGAGTGGATAAAGCGGTAGGTATTATTTACAACACTAAAGGTAAACTTATAGTAACTGGCGTTGGAAAATCTGGTCTTATTGGTAGTAAAATTGCCGCTACTTTTGCAAGTACTGGAACGCCTAGTTTTTTTTTACATCCAACTGAAGCTCTTCATGGCGATCTTGGAATGATAGGAAAAGAAGATGCCGTTTTGGCTATTAGTTATTCTGGGGAAAGCGAAGAGCTTATAAAAATTTTACCTCACATTAAAAGATTTGAAGTTCCTTTAATTGCAATGACAAGCAATAAAAATTCTACTTTGGCTAAGTATGCCGATTGCGTTTTAAATATAAAGGTAAGTAAAGAAGCGTGTCCTTTAAACGTTGCGCCAACAAGTTCTACTACTTTAACCCTTGCAATGGGGGATGCTTTAGCGGTTTGTTTAATGAAAAAAAGAAATTTTACAAAAGAAGAATTTGCTTCTTTTCATCCGGGAGGTTCTCTTGGAAAAAAACTTTTTGTAAAAGTAAAAGATTTAATGAAAACGGATTTTCCGATAGCTAACGAACAAGATAGTTTAAAAGAAGCTATTATTAAAATGACTCAAGGAAAACTTGGTCATATTTTATTTTTGGATGGAAAAAAGGTTAAAGCAATTTTAAGTGATGGGGATCTTAGAAGAGCTATGATGAGAGAAAATTTTGATTTAAATGAAAAAGCAATTAATTTTGCTACTTTTAATCCAAAAACGATTAACAAAGAAATTTTAGCAAGCGATGCTTTAAAATTTATGGAAGATAATAAAATTCAACTTCTTCCTGTAGTAAACGAAAACCAAGAAGTTGAAGGCGTTATTCATATTCACGATTTAGTAGAAGCTGGAATAAAATAAAGGAAGGCAATGAGATTAAATAAATTTATAAGTCATCATACAACTTTTAGTAGAAGAGAAGCCGATAAGTTAATTTTTGAGGGTAAGGTAAAAGTTAATGGTAGAGTTGTTACCAATCCCGCTTATGATGTGGTAGATGGAGATAAGGTTTTGGTAAATGGGAAACCGGTTAAAAGAAGTACTAAATATACTTGTATCGTTTACAATAAGCCAAAAGGAGAGCTTGTTAGCAAAAGAGATGATAGAGGTAGGAAGACAATTTATGATTCTCTTCCAAAAAAATATAAACATTTTATTCCCGTAGGAAGGCTCGATTTTAGTAGTGAGGGGCTTTTGATTTTAACGGATTCTCCAAAAGTAGCTCATGCTCTTATGAATTCAGATTTGCCAAGAGTTTATAAATTAAGAATCAAAGGAGATATTACTCCTGAGATGGAAGAAGCGATGATGGAAGGTATTGAAGTTGGCGTTGAAGGAGCGCATGAAAAAACAAATCAAAAAAAATTAAAACTTGAGCCGTTTTTAAATTATCAGATAATTAAAAACTCTCCAAAATATTCGACTATAAAAGTTGCAATTAAAGAAGGAAAAAATAGAGAACTTAGGCGGTTTTTTGCTCATTTTGGAAGAGATGTGCTTGATTTAAAAAGACTCTCTTATGGTTGGGTAAGTCTTAATGCTTTGCCTACTGGGAAAACGAGATTTTTTAATAAAAGGGAATATAAACTTTTAAAGGAATTTTTAAAGGAGCAAGATGATAAAAATAGTAAAAAAGACTAATTATAAATCGGAAGTAATTGATATTACCGAAGATATTAAAGAAGCCGTTATAAAAAGTGGAGTAAAAAACGGGATAGTTGTTATTTTTTGTCCGCATTCTACTTCAAGCGTAATTATTTTTGAAAAAAGCGATGCCGCTTTAAAAAGGGATTTGCTTGGAATGTTAAAAGATGTTGTACCTTTTAGAGATTATTCGCACCCAAACGCAAGAGCTCATTTAAAGGCGGCATTTTTACAAAGCAATTTAACTTTAATAGTCGATAACGCTAAACCTGTTTTAGGCAAATGGCAAGGAATATATTTGGTTGAATTTGATGGACCAAGGGAGAGAAATATTTTGGTAAAGGTGATAAATGGTTAGTCCAATTGTTATAGTAATAGCTTTATTGTTTATTGCGCTTAGTTTTAACATTCCTTTTGCAAGATTTAAAATTCCTCCAATTATTGGATATATTTTTACCGGAATAGTTATTTCAAACCTGTTTCATTTGGATAAACATACTATTGAAATAATTGCCGAGCTTGGAATTGTGTTTTTGATGTTTATGATAGGGCTTGAATTTTCTCCGGAAAAACTTAAATCGATGAAAAAAGAGGTATTTGGTTTTGGTTTTGCCGAAATGACCATAGTAGGTAGTTTGTTTGGACTTGTTTTTTGGCTTATTTATGGAGTTGATATAAGAATTGCTTTTATTTTGGGGAGTGCTATTGCTTTAAGCTCTACAGCTATTGTTCTTAAATTGTTAAATGAAAGTAGAGAAATTTCTAAACCTTATGGTAGGATAGCTCTTGGAATTTTGCTTTTCCAAGATATAGCGGTTATTCCTATTTTAATTGCAATTTCGATTATTGTAAATAAAGATGCTAATTTAGTTCAACTTATTTTAAAAACCCTTGGAGGATTTATTGCTCTTGGAATTTTTATTTATGTATATGGAAAATATATAGCTCCTTTTATTATTTCTCACGCAACAAAAACTAAATCCGATGAAATTTTTATGGCAACTGTTTTATTGGTGGTTTTAACGGCTGCCGAAATTGCTCATTTGTTTGGACTTAGTTATTCTCTTGGAGCATTTTTGGCGGGGATGATTTTGAGCGAGACTAAATATAAGTATCAAATCGAAGCCGATTTAATTCCATTTAGAGATTTATTGCTTGGAATTTTCTTTGTATCTGTTGGATTAATGGTTAATGTGCATTTTGTTATTCAGAATATTTTAACGATTTTACTTATGAGTATTACTTTTATGATGTTTAAGGCCGGAATTATTTACTTTATGCTTAAAAAATTTGTAAAACACAATAGGGTTGCTATTAAAACGGCTTTTATTCTTTCGCAAATTGGAGAGTTTTCTTTTGTAATTTTTGCATTGCTTGGAAAATATAATTTAGTAGATAGCGTATTGCTTCAACAACTTGTTGTGGTAGTGGTAATTTCAATGATTTTAACTCCGTTTATTATTCGATATATTTATAAAATTGCTGATCTTTTCGATAAAGATACTCAACCGTTTGAAGAGTATGAAATTCAAGCGGCTGATGTTAAAGGACATATTATTTTAATTGGTTATGATAAAATAGGAAAAAGGATAGCAAGAAAATTAACAAAAGCCGGAGTTCCTTATGTTGCAATCGATAAGCAAATTGAGCTTGTAAAAGAGGGGCTTAAAAACGGAGATAATGTTATTTTTGGAAATGCGGCCAATAAGAGAGTGCTTGAATCTTTAAATGTAGAAGATGCAGCCGCTGTTATTATTACTACACTAAACGAAGAACATACGCATTTAATTACGGAAAACATTAGAAATATTAATCCAAACATAAATATTATTATATTAAGTGATGATGAAACTCAAAAAGTTTATTACGATAACGATTCAAATATTTATGTAATTGATAAAAGCAAAGAATTAGCAGAAAAATTAATTAAATTAGCGTTAAGATGCGAATTGCAATATGAAAGAGAGCATCATAGTTAATTTTTGATAAAATTCGTAAAAAAAGGATGGTTAATGTTTGAAAAATTAGTTGAAAATATAAAAGGATATAAAAAACCTCTTGCGTTTGGTATAGCAAGGGTAGATCTTGGACAATTAAATCCTAATAAAGTTTTACAAGCTACTTATCCGGTAATAAATTGGAATGAAAATTTTGCAAGTGCTGCTGTTTTTATTAGAAGTTTAATTGATAATGGAGTTGAAATTGATTTTAGCGATTCTGAATTTGTAGCTCCTGTTACTAAAGAATTTGTAGATACGGCTCTTAGTTATTTTGGAGAAGATCTTGTAAGAGAAGCTGTAGGAGATAAACATAAAAACATTCAAGTTTTGAAAATTTTAAAAGAGATGTTTGAAGAAGATGATTATGATAATTATAGAATCTGCTTTATCTTTGAAGATACAAACCCAAAAAGTGTTGAGAGTGTTTATTTGAAATTATATGCGCTTTCAAAAAGAAAAGTAAAACTTAGAAGCGTTAACTTAAACGGAGCTTTTGGAATTTTGCATAATTGTGCGTGGATAGGAAATGTTCCAATTGAGCTTGATTATTTAAGAGCTAACGAAATTGAAATGAAGCTTAAAGATACGTTTCCTGAGATCGAATACGTGGATAAATTTCCAAGATTTTTATCTCATATAATTCCAGAAGATAATATTAGAATTTTGGATACCGCTAAAGTTAGATTTGGAGCTCAACTTGCTCCAGGAACTACGGTAATGCCTGGTGCAAGTTATATTAATTTTAATGCAGGAACCGAAGGTCCGGTAATGGTTGAAGGAAGAATTTCTTCAAGCGCTGTTGTTAAAGAAGGAGCGGATGTTGGTGGAGGAGCTTCTATTTTAGGAGTACTTAGCGGAACGAATGGAAATCCAATTACTATTGGTAAAAATACTTTACTTGGCGCAAATTCTGTAACGGGGATTCCTCTTGGGGATGGATGTATCGTAGATGCCGGAATTGCGGTGCTTGAAGGAACTAAAATTTATATTAGCGAAGATGAATTTGAAAAAATAAAAGAAGTAAATCCTGAGTGGAAAGCGGAATATAAAGAAATGTTTAAAGGTATTGAATTAGCGGGACTTAATGGAATTCATTATAGATTTGATACTACAAAAGGCAAAATGATAGCTTTTAGAAGTAGAAGAGAAGTTAAATTAAACGAAGAGCTTCATTAGTTTCCTTTTTTTAAGGAAATATTTTTAAATTAAGTGTAAAAAAAATTTGTTATAATTTCGAACTTAAAAATCAAAAAGGAAGACAATGGCCAGAAAATGTGAAATTTGCGGTAAAGGACCACAATTTGGGAATAGAGTAAGCCACTCAAATAGAAAAACAAGACATAAATTTAATCCAAACATTCAACATGTAAGAATGGAGATTGATGGACAAATTAGAAGAGTAAAAATTTGTACAAGCTGTTTAAAGAGCTTGAAAAAAACTGTTTAATTTCCCCATTTTTTTGGGGTTTGTATGAAAATTTTTAAAAAGCTTGCAAAATTACTTCATTGGGAAAGAAACAAAAAGCCTGAAGTTGATTTAACTCCAGAAATTTGGGCTGAACTTAAGCCTTTTAGAATTCCTATTATTCTTACTATTTTAGTAGAACTTTTTGGGACTCTTGGATATATTTGGATAGATAATTTTTCTTTAATGGATGCAATTTATCAAACTGGTATTACTTTTACTACCGTTGGGTTTGGTGAAATTTCTCCAATTTCTCCGATAGGAAGGATTTTTACTATCTTTTTGATTATTGCTGGTTTTGCCGTATTTTCTTATGCCGTTGGGGTTTTAGTCGATGTAATTAATAAGGGGAGGCTTTTTAAGCTTCTTAAGGAGAATAGAATGCTTTATAAGATAGCAAGGCTTAAAAATCATGTGGTTGTGTGTTATCACAATGAATATACAAAAGATTTGACAAAAGAATTAAGAAAAGCTCATATTCCTTTTGTAGTTGTGGATAATAGCGAAAATCTTGAAGAGATTGCAAAAAAATTTAAGTATCCTTTTTACATAAAAGCAGAGCCTCATACATTAATGGCTCTTAAAAAGTCTCATTTAAGTAGTGCTAAGGGAGTGATTACTCTTTCAAAAAACATTCCTGATAATATTGCGGTCGTTAGTAGTGTTAGACTTTATGAAAGAGATTTAAAAAGGCACCCATATTATATTCTTTCAATAGCAAATACCGAAGAAGATGTTGAAAAGCTTCAACGCCTTGGTGCAAACGAAGTTCTCTCTCCTACTAAACTTATTGCAAAGAGAATGACGGCCATAACTGTTGATCCGGATATTAAAAATATTTTAGAAGAATTCGTATATTCTGTAGATACGCCTCTTGATTTGGAAGAGATTACCGTTAGCAAAAAGAGTTGGGTTGCGTATAAAAAATTAAAAGATGCTCATTTAAGAGAATTAACTAACGTAACGGTTGTTGGAATTAAGGAAGAGAATGGAAAATTTATTCCGATTCCAAGAGGAAATGTGACTATTAAGCCGGGTGATGTGTTATTGGTAATTGGTACAAGACGCGATATGCAAAAAGCAAGAAAAATAATTAGAAGTTCTATTAAGCCAAAAGAGATAGATTTTATTTAGGAGAGAATTATGAAGTTTAGAATTACGCCAGTTAATGGAGGAGTTTGTGTAGTTGATGGGATTTTTGCAAGCGGAGTAAAAGCTGGGTTTAAAAAGGATGATTTTGACGTAGGTTTTATTAGAAGTGAAAAAGAGATGGATATAGTTTATCTTTTTACTACAAATCGTTTTCAAGCGGCTCCCATTAAATACGTAAAAAGAAAAAATATTAAAAAAACTAATTTTATTTTGGCTAATTCCAAAAACGCAAACGCTTTAACGGGAGAAGAGGGAATAAAAGATATTGAAGAATTAATGGAATATTTAAAAGAAAAAGTAGAAGTTAAAAATCCTTTAATGAGTTCAACTGGAGTAATTGGCGTTAGGCTTGATAAAGAAAAAATAAAAAAGGCAATCGATAAATTTAATTTTAGTGAAAAAAATTCATATGCTTTTTCAAGGGCAATAATGACGACTGATTCTTTTCCTAAAGAAGTAGCTTTTGAAGTAGAAGGAGAATTTGGAAAATTTAAAATAGGAGGGGTGGCAAAAGGTGCTGGAATGATAAATCCGGCAATGGCTACTATGCTTTGTTTTATAACAACCGATGCTGATATTAAAGATGATATGAGAGAAATTTTAAAAGAAATAAATGAAATTACTTTTAATGCAATAAGCGTTGATGGAGATACTTCTACTAACGATAGTGTGTTTTTAATGACTACTAGAGAAGGCGATTATGATAAAGAAGCTTTTAGGGAAGCTTTATATCAAGTTATGTTAAAACTTGCTCTTGATATCGTAAGAGATGGAGAAGGAGCTACGAAAAGCGTTGCGTTTGTAGTAAGCGGAGCAAAAAACAAAGAAGAAGCGAAAAAAGCGGCAAAAGCTTTAACTAATTCTTTATTGGTAAAAACAGCTCTTTTTGGAGAAGATCCAAACTGGGGTAGATTTGCTTCAACTGTTGGGGCAAGTGGAGTTGAGTGTTATGAAGATAAATTAAAGATTGCCATTGAAAATGTGGTTTTGTATGATAGAGGTAAAATATTAATGACTAAAGAAGTTGAAAAAAAAGCTCATGAAATTATGAAAAGAGATTCATTTAAAATTTATATAGATCTTGGAATTGGGGAAGGTAGTTTTACAGCTTATGGATGCGATTTAAGTTATGAATATGTAAAAATTAACGCCGAATATAGGACTTAAGGTGAAAGGACTTTTTTTAATATGGTTTCTATTTAGATATTAGGAAGTACTAATTGTTGTAATGACAATTACCATGTTAACTAAAGGATTTGTTCTTAAACTTTTTGGGATAAATATCCCTTCTATAATTAGTGGAGTGGTTTTGTTAATTATCGCTCTTAACATGGTTCAAAGACTCCTACTAATTCGATTAAAGACGAACATGAAGTAGTAAAAAAGATGTTCCTTTTTCAATTTCCATTTTGTTTGCGATTACTGCTATAATAGTTTTAAGCGAAAAAAAATGAAGCTTTTAATTGCAATTTTGATATCTTTTTAGGGGTAAATGGATTAAAAATCGTTACGAGAATTATGGGACTTATAATTGATGTAATAGCGTTTTTGGTTAGTAGAAAGAGTAAAAGCACTTTGAAATTCTTAAAGTTTACTTAAAAAGTTGCAAATAAAAAATTTTTTGATATAATTTCACACACATTCCGGCGTAGCTCAGTCGGTAGAGCAGACGGCTGTTAACCGTCGGGTCGCAGGTTCGAGTCCTGCCGCCGGAGCCACATAATCTTCTTAAGAAACTTCCTGAAATAGCGTTTTTCTTTTTTTAAGCCGGCGTAGCTCAGTTGGCTAGAGCAGCTGATTTGTAATCAGCAGGTCGTGGGTTCGAGTCCCACCGCCGGCTCCACTTTTGATATAATTTTTCTATGAAATGGATATTATTTTTACTTTTTGTTACCGGCTGTAGTATTAGCGATTATCAAACTATTACAAAAGCTGTTGTTACAAAGAATCCTAAAATATTAAAAAATTATATTGCAAGAAAAAGCGAATATTATTTGCTTCATCCTAAAGCTTTAAAAAGAGATATAGAGTTTTTCTTAAAGCATTTTAAATTAGAAGTAAAAAAATTTACTCAAGCAATTTCTATTTGGCCAAATCCTCAAAAACCTTCAACTACTACTTTGGTTAAATATTCCGAGCGTTATAGAGCAAGAGCTATAATTAATTTTGAAAAAGGATATGTAAGAGTTGAAAGCTTAATAAATGATAAGAAAAAATTTAAAAGAGCTCTTGTTTATACGATGCTTATGCCTGAAGATCCAAGAAGCGTGGATCTTTTTAGCGATAAAATCAAACTAAATGGCAAGCCGTTTTTGGCTGGAGAAATTATTGATAATGAAGGAAAAATCGTTTTATATCCTTGGAGAGCAAATAGGTATGCGAAGTATTTAATAAAACATAAATACAAAAGCTATTATAAAAACGGCAAAAAAATTTATTACGTAACTTTTCCTCTTGTAAAAAATGCTCTTTATGTTAGAGCAAGAAAATATAAACCGTATATTGAAATGTATTCTAGAAGATATGGTATTTCAAAAACGCTAATATATGCAATAATTAAAACCGAAAGCGATTTTAATCCTTTTGCCGTAAGTTACGTTCCAGCTTTTGGACTTATGCAAATTGTTCCAACTACGGCTGGAATTGAAGGTTATGAAAGAGCTTATGGTTATAAAAAAATTCCCGATAAATATTTTTTATTTGTTCCTAAAAACAACATTAATATAGGCACGGCTTATTTAAATGTGCTTTATTACAAGTATCTTAAAAGCGTAAAAAATCCAATTTCAAGAGAATATTTAACAATTAGTGCTTATAATGCTGGAATTGGCAATGTTCTTAAAGTTTTTAATATAAGAAGAGATAGAGCTATTGCTATTATAAATTCTTTATCTCCAAGAGAAGTTTATAGGCGTCTTATTTATAGACTTCCAACGAGTGAAGCAAGAAATTATCTTCCAAAAGTTTTAAAACATAAAAAGCTTTTTATTGGAATGTAGAGATATATTTTTCTATGCTATCTGGTGCGATTGTTAAGATTTCTCCTTTTAATTTTTTGGAAGCTAAAATGTTAGCGGCTGTTGATATTCCTCCTCTAATTCCCATATTTGGTAACTTTTTTGTAAATTTTATTGCTTCTTGGTCGTCTATTAATATTACATCATCTATTAAGCTTAAATCTAAAATCTTTGGAATAAAACCGGCGCCTATTCCTTGAATTTTGTGTGTATTTATTGGTAAATTTTTGTTTTTGAGTTTGTTGTAAATTACGGGAGAATTTTTTGGTTCAACGGCTATTATTTTTACTCCCAATGGTTTTAAAATTTTGGCGATTCCACTAATTGTTCCTCCGCTCCCGACTCCTGATACGAAATAATCTATTTTTTGAGTTTGGTTTATTATTTCAAGCGCGGTTATTTCATGAGATAATGGATTTAGTGGATTTTCGAATTGGTTTGTAAAATAAGCGTTGTTTTGATTTGCGTATTCTTTAGCTTTTTTTATGCATTCTTTCATATCTCCATCGGTTAAAATCAGATTTGCTCCAAAAAGTTTTAATATTTTTTGTCTTTCTATCGAATAGCTTTTTGGCATGAAAATTGTTGCTTTTATGTTAAATTTTTTGGAATAAAAGGCAAGAGCAATTCCAGTATTTCCGCTTGTAGCTTCTACAATTTCGTTATATCCTTTAAAAAAAGCGTCTTTAATCATAAAAAGAGCCGGTCTATCTTTTATGCTTCCTGCAGGATTTAGATATTCAAGTTTTATAGAAATGTTTTTTAATTTAAAAAGAGGAGTGTTAAACATTTAATTCCTTTCGTTTAGCCAAAGTGATACGCTAAAATTTTTTACGAAATTTAATCTATGTGCTTTAACTATAAAACTTCTAAGTTTTGTTTTGTTTATTTTTTCAAGCATTTTCATAAATTTAAATTTTTTAAGATATCGTTTTTCCCATTCTTTTTTATAGTCTAAATTATTTATAATTGAATTTGCTAAAATCTCTGCCGATTTTATTGCGTAATAAATTCCCTCAAAACTTAAAGGCATAACTTGTCCTGCTGCATCTCCTACGAAATATACGTTTTTGTGTTGGATTTGGATGTTTTCTTGCCATGTTGGGATGAAATATCCTTTTGGTTTTACACTAATTTTTAAGTATTTGCATAAATTTTCAAAACTTTTTTTATCTACGCTTCCAATGTGCGTTTGATTTAGATGAGGAAAAGCCCATGCGTAATATTTTCCCGATAAATTAAAATCGAAAAAAAATTCGCAAGTATCTACTTTGTATTGAGTTGTTTTTGCAAAGTGAGTAATAATTTTTGGAATGGGTGGCAAATTTAAAGCTTTTCTAACTGTAGAATTTACTCCATCGGCTCCAATTAAAAGATCGTATTTAATTAATTCTTTTTTTCCGTTTCTTTGAATAATTGCTTTTTCGTATCCAAAGCCTTTAAATTTTCCATAAATTAATTTAGCGCCGTTTTTAACGGCTAAATCTCTTAAATATTTGTCAAATTCTTTTCTTTTTACTATTGCTAAATTTTTGCCTTTTAAATCGATTGGGATTTTTTCGTTTTTGTAGATCATATATACTTTGTCGATATAATGGTGGATTAAATTCTCATCTAAGTTCATTTGTTTAAATATTTTTCTTTTAATTCCTCCTCCACACGGTTTATCCCATTCTTTATCTTGAATTAAAGTAACTTCATGATTTTTAGAAAGTAATCTTGCCGCTGTGGCTCCAGCCGGTCCTGCGCCAATAATTAAAATTTTCAATATCTATCCTTTTTGTAATTAAACGGCAGGGTTTTTTTGTTTTCTTTTAAAGGTTTTATTACCGCATAAGCTCCACTTTTATAATATATCTTAAAATTTGGATAATTTTTTAGATTTGCAATTTTTTCTATTTTTGCATCTAATTTATGGGTTTTTATGAAATTTTGAGCTTTTATTTTTGAGAAAATGAAAAAATCTAAAAAAATATAGCCAATATAGGTGAATACAAAAGATATTTGAAGAATTTGGATTAATTTAGATTTTTTCCAAATTCCTAAAAAGAATAATAAGATAAGGATAAAAAAATAAATTAAATTAAATTTATTAAGAGCATAGATGCAAAAAACTTTTATTTGCGCATCTTGCGTATTTAAAAGAAATTTTAATATATAAGGAAAAAGAAAGCCAAAAACGCTAACTAAAATAAAAAATTTTTTCATACTTGAAATACCCTAATTTTGTCGGTATTTAATTTTTTTCTAAGAGTTTCTTCAATTGCAAATAAAGTAGCTCCTTTAGCCGAAGAACAAGCTGCGCAAGCTCCTCCATATTTTATAAAAACATGCGTTTCGTTATTATTTTCTCTTACGTCTACAATTTCTGCAAATCCGCCATCAAAAGCTAACATAGGTAAAATGTCTTTTTTTAATACCTCTTCAATAGCTTCTATTTTTTCTTTTATATTCATTTCTTCGAAATTTTTCATTAAATTCCTTTTGTAGTATAATTTTAAAAAATATAGCTAAAAAATCTTAAAATATCAAGAGATAAGAATGGAGATTGTAAATAGATTTTTTATAAAAAGTCAGGGTGATTTACTTTTTTCTAAGCTAGAGGTTAAAAACGTTTTAGCTAAAAAAAATAAGTTTGTAGAGGATTATGTTTTTGCTTTGATGGAACTTGGAACGAATATTTTAAAATATCCAAAAGAAGGAGAAATTTGGCTTTTAAAAGAAGAAGATGAGTTTTTATTGGCCGCTTTGGATAGAGGAAAAGGAATTGAGGATATTAAATGGGCTTTAAAAGAAGGAAATAGCTCTTCTAAAACTCTTGGGGTGGGGTTAGCTTCTTTAAATAAGCTTGGAAATTTTAAACTGAGCATTTTTTCTAAAAAAAACAAAGGAACTGTTGTTTTATTTAAACCAAAATCTTTGGAAAAAGAAGTTTCTTTTTTAATTAGAAGTTATATGGATATGAAATATTGCGGAGATTTTATTTTAAAAAAAGGAAAGTTTTATATTTTAGCAGACGTAAGCGGACATGGATTAAAGGCAAAAAAAACGGCTGATAAAGTTATAGAATTTTTTAAATCTCAGCCTTTAAGTTGCGTGATTTTAGATGATATTTTTAAAAAATTACACGAATTTATAAATCAAAATGATTTAAGAAGCGTTGTTTTGAGTATTGTAGAAAAAAGTAGAAAATTTTTGAGTATTTGTGGAGTTGGGAACATAAAAATTATGTTAAAATTAACTAAAGAGTTAAAGATTTTAACTCAAAAAAGTGGGGTAATTGGGGAGTGTTATACCAATTTTAGCAAATATACTTTTAGCGATTATGATGTGGTGGCTGTTTTTTCCGATGGAATCGAGGAAGAAGTTGTAAGAGATGTATTTTTAAATTGTGACGATATTCATATGTGTGCTATAGCGTGTGTTTATTTTAGTGATGTTTTAGATGATAAATCGATTTTGATAATAAGGAGAAACAATGAAAGAGCTTGATAAAAAGCTTTTAAAAGAAATTATCGAAAACGAAGCCGAAGATTTAATTAACGAATGGATTAATCTTTTTGATGATGAGGAAAAAGAGGATGAATATAGATATTATGAAGATTTTTTAGGATTTTTTGAAGAGTGTATAGAGGCTAATTTAGATCCTAATTCTCCTGAAGCCGAAGCGCTTGTTCATTTTTTGATGAAAGTTGTTGAATTAAAAGGAGAGGATAGATTTTTTAATTTCAAAGATTCCGTTTATACTTGTTATTTAAAATTTCCTATTTTTAAAAAATTAAAAGAAAAGAATCATTTTGAATACGAAATCGTTTCTGATTTAACAAAGTTTTTTGAAGCGATTACTTCTAAAATAATTATCAATATAATCGAAGCTAACAAAGAATTACAAGAGAGCACGATTCAAGAACTTGAAGAGAGGGATGCTCCAATCTCTCATGTGTGGAGAAATACTATAATGGTATCGATAGTTGGAACTCTTGATTCTCATAGAATGTTAAAAATTTTGGATAAGGTTTTAAATCATTTGGAAAAAAGAGATGTAGAAAACGTTATTGTAGATATTGGAAGTATTTATGATATAAATAGTGAAGTTGCAAGGCAGCTTATAAAATTAAATAACGCAATTCATTATATGGGAGCTAATGCTTATCTTAGTGGAATTACTCCAGCTATTGCAAAAAGTCTTACGCATCTTGATATAAAGCTTGGAGATATTAAAACTTTTTCTACTACTTATAAAGCTATGGAGAGTATAGTTGGTAAGATTTAAAGCTATAATTAAGGAGGGTGACTCTTTTGAAGTAGAGGGAGATTTAAATATTTCAAAAGAATTTTTTGAAAATGTAATAAAGAAAAAGGTGTGCGATGAAATAGAAATTGATGGAGAAAAATATTGGGTTTTAAAAAAAGATGATTATTATATAATAGATAAGTTTGAATGTTTAAAAGAACTAAGAGAAAATGCAATTTATGATGCTTTAACTAAGTGTTACAATAAAAAGCAAATTTTGGAATTTTTAAATAAGTTTTTAAATTCTTATTTGAGATATAAAAATCCTTATTTTTCTGTTGCGATGTTTGATATTGATCATTTTAAAAAAATTAACGACACTTATGGACATTTAGCGGGAGATTTTATATTAAGGGAATTAGCGGAAGTAGTAAGAGAGCAAATGAGAAAAAGTGATATTTGTGGAAGGTTTGGAGGAGAAGAATTTTTAATAATTTTGCCTGAGACGAAGGTAGTTGGAGCAATGAAATTTGCTAATAGATTAAAAGAAGCCGTTGAAAATCATGAATTTATTTTCAATAAAGTAAAAATTCCAGTTACTATAAGTATAGGTATTACAGGAGTTAGTTTTAATGATTCTATAGAATCTCTTTTAAGTAGAGTAGATGAAGCTTTATATGAGGCTAAAAGAAAGGGAAGAAATAGAGTAGAGTATCGCTAAATAAAGTATATTCCGCATTTAAAAGGTCCATGAGCTCCATATACTAAGAAACTTTCTACATCTGCTGTTTTACTTGGTCCAGATATAAATATTCCGCTATTTTCAATTAATTCCATTGCTTCTTCCATGTTATTTACGAATTTTTTAGGCATTTTTATGGCAAGTTTTTCGCTTAAAAACATTTCTTTATTATATTCTTCTACCCAAACAGCTCCACTTTCTATTATTCCAAATTTTCCTTCTATAACATACCATCCTTTTGGGATTGTTGTTAATATTTCTCCTCCAGCAGTTTCCCAATTTTTAATAAATTCTTCCATTATGTATCCTTTTATAAGGAAATGAATCTTTTTTGTGGAATGTTAGGTAATTTTTTATATTTGCTCCATTCTTTAAAGGCTTTTTGGAGTAAAGGTTTTGGAGTTAATCGTAAAATTAAACTAAACAATTTAAACGTTTTATCTGAATGAATACTTTTTTCGGCTATTTTCATAATTTTATTTTTTGTTACATATTTTCTCATGTTGATAAGTTGTTTTGAAAAAGGAATTTTTACAGGACATACCATTTCGCAACTTCCACATAAAGTACACGCAAAAGGCAAATCTTTGTATTCTTCTTTATCTACTAATGGAGCCAATAAACTTCCAATTGGTCCTGGAATTATATACCGATAAGCATGTCCTCCGCTTCTTCTAAAAACCGGACAAGTCGTAAGACAAGCAGAGCATCTAATACATTTTAGAGTTTCTTTAAATTCGCTTTTTTTTCTTTTGATTCTTCCATTATCCACTAAAATTATTACTCTTTTTTGATTAGTCGGCTTTCCAAAAATTGTAGTATAGGTTGTTATTTTTTGTCCTGTTGCGTTTCTTGCCAACATTCTTAAAAAAATTCCCAAATCTTTTATGCTTGGAAGCAATTTATCAATTCCTACGCTTATTATGTGGAGCTTATTAAGCGTTACTCCTAAATCTGCGTTTCCTTCGTTTGTACAAACTACAGCAAATCCTTTATCAGCGATTAAAAAATTAGCTCCTGTAATTGCGGCTTTTGAAGTTAAAAATTCTTCTCTTAAAAGTTTTCTCATTTTATGGGTTAAGTATGTTGGGTCGCTATTCGTTTCGTTTAATATTTTTGCTACCTCTTCTTTTGTTGTATGAATTGCTGGAAGTACTATATGAGAGGGCTTTTCTCCTCTAAGTTGGACGATTCTTTCTCCTAAATCCGTATCTATTACTTCGATTTTGTTTTCTTTTAGAAATTCATTTAAATCACATTCTTCTGTTAACATGCTTTTTGATTTAACAACTTTTTTTGCTTTTTTTTCTTTTAAGAGTTTAAGGATTATTTCGTTATGTTCTTGTTTAGTTTTTGCATAATAAACTTCGATGCCTTGTTTTTTTGCGTTTTTTGTAAATTCTTCGATTAATTCTTCTAAATGTTCGATTACATACTCTTTAATTTCGCTTGCTTTTGTTCTTAATTGTTCCCATTTATCAATTTCTTTAATTGCTTTATCTCTTTTTTGTCTTATGTTCCATAAGTTTTTATCGTGACGAGGTCCTTTTTCTTTGTAAAATTTTATGGCGAGTTTATAATGTTTCATTTAAACACTCCCAAATAATTTCACTAATGTGTTTTATTTCTATTTTATCCCCGTCTTTTTTGGCAATAGAGTCTAAATGCATAAGACAAGAATAATCAACGCCGGTAATTACGTCTGGTTTTTTTTCGAGTAAATCGTCTAATTTATTTCTTCCCATTACGTAACTAATAAATCCTTCTTTTAAGCTAAATATTCCCCCAAATCCGCAGCATTCATCTCTTGTTGCTTCTATTATATTGCCACCGAGGACTTTTTTGATTTTATTAAAATATGGAATGTTAAGTTCACTAGGAGCTCCTTCTAAAAGATGTCTTAGACTATGACAAGAGTTATGAAGGGCTATTTTTTTTTGGTAATTTTTTGCTATATCTTTTACTTTTAAAATATCGTGTAAAAATTCGCAAAGTTCATATGTTTTGTTACTAACTTCTAAATTTTGGTTTCTTATAATGCTAACACAACTACTACTTGGACTTACTATATAATCGTAATTTTTAAAAATTTCGTTAAATTTTAAAGGCAGAGTTGTTGGTATGCCAGAATTTATAAACGGTTGACCACAACAAGTTTGATTTATTGGAACTTTTACGTTAAGTTTAAAGTGTCTTAAGATAAGCAAAGTTTTTTTTGCTATTTGGGGATTTAATTCGTTAATGTAGCATGGAACATGAAGGGCTATTTTCATAAAAAGCCTTTTTCTTAATTATAACAAAAAATACTTTTAAGTTTTTTGAGAGGAGGGAGGATTAATCCATATCGTTTGGATCAAGAGGAGGGCGATTGTCTTTTGGAGTAACAAGCCAGAAATGTCTAACTTCGCTTCTAAAATTATCGAGTATAAATTTAGCTTTTTTGCTACCTGTGGCGTTATAGTATTCGATTAGTCTTTTTTTGAGATATAGTTTTGGTTTTTCGTTTTCATCTATGTCTATTCTTCTAATTTCTATAAGCTCTGGATTTATTTTATCTACGAATTCGTGTTCTTTATCGTATACAAAAGCCACTCCTCCAGTCATACCTGCTCCAAAGTTAATTCCGGTTTTTCCAAGAATTATTACCTCTCCTCCCGTCATATATTCGCAAGGATGGTCTCCACATCCTTCAACTACCGCAACGGCTCCTGAATTTCTAACGGCAAATCTTTCCCCAACTTCTCCAGCTACAAATAATTTTCCTCCCGTAGCTCCGTAAAGACATGTATTTCCTGCTGCCGCTCCTTCTTTTTTAGGCGTTATTATTATTTTTCCACCGGCCATTCCTTTTCCTACATAATCATTGGCAACGCCTGTAAGTTTTAAAGTAATACCTTTTACTAAAAATACTCCAAAGCTTTGTCCGGCAACTCCGTGTAAATTATAAACTATACTCTCTTCAGGAAGTCCCTCATCTCCGTAATATCTTGCAATAATTCCGCTTGTTAAGGCGCCAAAGCTTCTATTTAGGTTTGTGATTTTTGCATTGACTACCGATTTGTGGTTTGGATTTTTGATTGTTTCCATTACTTGGGTTAGCAATTCTTTTTCAAATTCGTTTTTATCAAATGGAATGTTTTCTTTTTGTTTTGTATCAATTCCATCAACTCTTTTAAATAGCATTGAAAAGTCGAATTTTTTTGCAAGTTCGATATCTTTTACTTTTAGGAGATTATTCTTACCGATAATTTCTTCAAGTGATTTGTATCCCATTTTGGCTAAATAATTTCTAACATCTTCTGCCAAGAAATTAAGATAATTCATAACTCCTTCAACCGCGCCTTTGAATTTTTTGCGATATTCTTCATCTTGTGTAGTAATTCCAACTGGGCATTTATTTGTTTGGCAACTTCTACAAAAAATACAAGTTATTGCCATAAGTAAAGCCGTACCAAACGCATAATATTCAGCTCCAAGAAGCGCGGCTATAATTATGTCTCTTCCAATTTTTAAACCACCATCTGTTTCAAGACTTACTAATTCTCTTAAATGATTTTCTTTTAATGAATTGTGAGCCTCTATAAGACCAAGTTCCCAAGGATTTCCGGCGTGACGAATTGAAGTAATTGAAGCAGCTCCCGTTCCTCCTTCACTTCCGCTAATTACTATGTGGTCTGCGTATGCTTTGGCAACTCCTGCTGCTATTGTTCCAACGCCTGCTGTAGATACTAATTTTACGCTAACTTTTGCTTTAGGATTAATTTGTTTTAAATCAAAAATTAGCTGAGCCAAGTCTTCTATTGAATAAATATCATGATGAGGAGGAGGCGAAATTAACGTTTTTCCAGGAGTAGTATGGCGAAGTTTTGCAATATAAGTTGTTACTTTAAATCCCGGAAGTTGTCCTCCTTCTCCCGGTTTTGCTCCTTGAGCTACTTTAATTTGAATTTCTTCTGCATTTACCAGATATTCTGGAGTTACTCCAAAGCGACCTGATGCTACTTGTTTTATTTTTGACATTTTTATTGTTTTATATCTTGCTTTGTCTTCTCCACCTTCTCCTGAGTTGCTTCTTGCTCCAAGACGATTTAAAGCTTCTGCTAAAACTTCATGAGCTTCTTTGCTTAAAGCCCCAATACTCATAGCAGCACCAATAAATCTTTTTATAATGTTTTCTTTTGGCTCTACTTCGTTTATGTCAATTGGGGCTTTGTCAGATTTTATTTCAAGAAAATCTCTAATATAAGTTGGGCGTCTATTTTCGACTAAATTTTTAAATTCTTCGTAATCTTTGAAATCTCCATTAAGCATTTTCTTAAACGCTTTAACTACAGTTGGGTTAATTTCGTGATATTCTTCGTTTTTTCTAAATTTATAAACTCCTCCCGCTGGTAGTGAATCTTCTGAGAATGCAATTTCGTGCTTTTTATTAATTTTTTCTTCTATATCTTCATACGTTAGACCAGGCAGTAAAACTTTGCTTCCTATAAAACATTCGCTTGCCATTTGATTATCAAGCCCAATAATGTCAAAAAGAGCCGAATTTCTATAACTTGCGATTGTAGAAATTCCCATTTTTGACATAATTTTTAAAATCCCTTTATTTAATGCGCTATGAACGTTAAATAAAGCGTCATCTCTATTAATTCCTAAGGACTTACTTAAATCGCAAGTTGTTTTAAAAAGTAAATACGGATATATTGCGGTTGCTCCGTATGCAATCATAACTGCTGCATCGTGAGGAGTAATTACTTCGCTGGTTTCTGCTACTATGCTTGTTAGATGTCTTATTTTATTATCTAGAAGTTTTTTATGAAGTCTTCCAATTAGCATTGCCATTGGGATTGTTTTGTTTTCTTTGTCAACTCCCATGTCGTTTAGGAAAATTATTCTAATTCCTTCGTTTTTAACATCTTCGACGATTTTATCCGTTAG
>Ga0256836_1000414_pt1 | contig 23046 bp, 22 predicted proteins | sample 4561380metaG_FD_185974 | JGI IMG/M metagenome (GOLD analysis project Ga0256836, IMG submission 185974) | Hydrothermal vent microbial communities from Guaymas Basin, Mexico - 4561-380 | ecosystem: Environmental > Aquatic > Marine > Hydrothermal vents | place: Mexico: Guaymas Basin | collected...
GTGTAACAGCGATTGTTTCTGGGTCTATGAGGATTTCTCCCCTTCTTACAAGTTCTCTGTTGTATTTCTTCCAGTCTCTTTCCATGGCAGGATTATTTTAACCTACCTAATTTTTGGACACAGCAGTAGTATCCTCGTAGCGAGCTTTCTCCCTTGATATCTTAACTCCCTTGGGCTTCTTAGCCCCCGGGAAGTCCTTAAGGTCGTAAAGGCCATTTTGCCAGCTTGCAGCTCCCTTTCCCCTACAGAGGTATCCCCCTTTCCTATTAATGTTTCCTACTAAAGCGTTAAGCATTGCAAGAGCATAGCTTGCGTAAGTTCCCCCTACGTAGTTTCCCCCTCCGTGGTAGGCGTAAGCAACAGCGTAGGGAGAGTGTTCCCAGAACTCCTTAGCAACTTCCTCAATAGTCTTTTCATCTATTCCGGACTCTTCAGCGTAAAAGGAGAGGGGATTTTCAAACACGCTCTCTTTCATAAGGCTAAAGGCGGTCTTTACTTTAATCCCGTTCAGCTCTCCTTCCCACTCTAAGGTTGCCCTCTCAACTGAAGTTGCCGGAACCGGCTTTTTAGTTTCAGGGTCTATAACAACTTCTTCATCGGGATTGCCTTTAATGGCTAAATCCTTAACCCTTAAGAACCTTCCAGCTTCTGGGTGTTCCTCATCAACAATCACTAAGTAGGTTGAGTTTGTATAGACGTTCCTTCCAGCTCTCTGGGCTGCCTCCATGTTAGGAATTGTAAGGAAGTCTCTGTCGTACCACCCATTTTCAAGCATCACCCTTATAATGCCCATTGCAAGGGCACCGTCCTTTGTAGGCTTAATTGGAAGCCACCTGTGGGCATGGGCTACGGCTTTTGGAGCTCTAGGGTCAACTAAAACCAGTTTAAGCTCTCCCGAAGAAACCCTCCTTGCAATTATTGCCCCAGAAGTGTTAACTCCAGGCTGTTGAGCAGAGTAGATGTTTGAACCGAAAACCAGCATGTACTTTGAGTTCCAGTAGTCTGCCTTAAACTCAACTTGCTTACCGTCAGAGAGGGCATAGTTGCCCATCCTAAAACCAATTCCGCAGATGTCTGTATGAGCTATGTAGTTCTTTGAGCCGATAGCTTTAAAGATCCACCTCTTTATAAAGTGGCTCCTTCCTGCCTGAGAACGTCCTGTAAACCATACGAGTTGATTCCTCCTAGGGCCAAGCTCAGGAGCTTCTGGATCAACCGGTTCATCTGAGAGAACGTCCTTAATTCCTGGGTAGTAGCGGTCGTCCCCTATTTCTTTAAAGAGGTATCCCCCTTCAGAAACCTCTCTTATCAGTTGCTCCCAGCTTATAGGCTTAAACTTACCTTCTCCCCTCTTCCCTACTCTCTTTAGAGGCTGAGTAATTCTGTAGGGGTTAAAGACGTAGTCGTTGTCCATCTGAGGTTTTGCACAGGTGGTGGCGACCGCCTTAAAACTCTCCCTCAAAGGAGTTTCGTAGGGTATCTCTCTACCAGAACGGTTATAAGGGTGGTAAGGGTTACCGTCAACCTGAACAAGCCTTCCACCCTTAACGGTAACCCTCAATCCACAGCGGGCGTTACAGGCAAGGCAAACGGTGTTAACAATCCTATCCCCTTCAGGTTTTTTAGTCTCAGGGTAGGAGTAAGGGTTAACTTCCTCAACCTCAGGAACGATCTCTGCATGGTGGGACTTTAAGAGGGCTCTCCTAACTTCAGGCCTTGACTTAAGGAACTCCTTAAGGGGACCTGTAGGCCTATAGAGGTTACCAAAGATTAGAGCTCCACTGGGACAGACTGAAACGCACCTTGGAATATCTCTACCCTCTATACTCCTTTCAAAACACATATCGCACTTTCTAGCCTTGTCTCCTCTATCAATGACTATTCCACCAAAGGGGCAGACAGGAACGCACTTTTCACACCCTGTACACTTTTCCTCTTTAATAACTACAACTCCCCCCTCCTTAACCTCTATCGCGTTAAAGGGACATGCAGAAACACACGGGTGGTCAAAACACTGTTTACATATACTATCCTGACTGAAAACGAGCTTTGCCTTTGGATAGCGACCGACCTCCTCCTCTTTAATCCAGAACAGGTTTACCTCCGGAGTTTCGTTAAGGCCGTGCTCAAGCTGGCAGGCAGCCATACAGGCCTTACAGCCCATACACTTTCCCTGGTCAAAAATGAGAACCGGCTTAAAGAGCTCCCCTCCCTCTCCAGTCTCTACTCTAACACCGGCACCAACTAAAAGGGTTAACCCGGCTACTTTGAGGAATTCCCGCCTCTCCATAAGAACAGAACCTCCTAAGGTTTAGGGGCATTTTAAAGAACTATACGTGCTATTCAAAATTTCTATAGAAATTGACGGCAAATATAAACGACCCTACAAATTGATTTCTGCTACAATTGAGAGCTAAATAAACCTAAGGAGAGTGCGATGAGGAAAGAGAGCCTTGCCCTTGCGCTAATTTTAGCTCTATCGGGAACAACATTAACTGCGTGCGGTAAAAGTTCAGAGACTACTCCAAAGAAGGAAGAGAGTTCAAAAGCCATAGAACCAAAACCATTAACAGAACTTGCTAAAGAGGATAAGTCACAACTCCCTCCGGGACATCCACCTATAAATAAGAACCTCCCTGAAGGACATCCGCCAATAAAAAACATGCCTGAAGGCCATCCTCCAATCGGAGAGCAGAAAGAGTTAATGGCAATGCACAGCGGTAAAAACTTAACCCACTTTAACAGACCGATTAACATCCCAGAGGAAGTTCAAAAAACCTGGAAAAGTGCAACAATTGACATAGTTGATAAAACCTCCGGAAAAGTGGCCAAAGAGGTAAAGGTTAAAAGCGGAGAAACTGTAAGCTTTAAAGGACTTGAAATTAAAGTCCTATACGTTGTTCCTCACCTAGTCCTTGACAGCGGTTACACATCGGCCACAAACGAACCACAAAACCCTGCAATCCTAGTTGAAGTTAAAGAGAACGGAAAGACTATATATGCAGGTCCTATTTACCAGAAGTTCCCTCACATGTACAACATAAATCACCCAAGGTATGAAATTATCCTGAAAGGAATTTCAAAGGAGTAACTAAAAGGGGCCGGTCCGCCCCTTTCTTTACAACCTCCCTCCAAAAGCCCTAAATTAAAGGTTAGAACGTAAACTGGAGGGAGAGATGCCGGTAAAAGACTTAATAAAGAGAAAAGTAGTAGTAATTGAACCCGATGACACTGTAAAGTTGGCCGCAAAGAGAATGCAGGACAAGCTTGTAGGAGCTCTAGTCGTAATTGAAGGGGATAAACCCATCGGAATAATAACCGATAGGGACATTGCAGTAAGGGTAGTAGGAGAGGGAAAAGGCCCTGAAACTCCCGTAAGGGAAGTTATGACGAAAGACCCAATAACGATTAGAGAAGACGCCAGCTTCTTTGAGCTCACAAAGACCTTCCGAGATGCAGCAGTAAGGCGTTTAATAGTAGTTGATAAAGATGGAAGGTTAGTTGGACTAATATCCGTTGACGACGTGATGGAGCTCCTAACCACAGAGTTTGCAAATCTCATCTCTGCAATAAGGGGTTAAATGGAAGTAAAGGTAGAGACTCCCGTCTTTGAAGGACCTCTTGAGCTTCTGATTTACCTGATAAAGAAGAGGGAAGTTAGCATTTACGACATTCCCATTGCAGACATTACGGAGGAGTTCCTGAACTATATCTACACGATGCAGGAGCTGAACATTCCGCTGGCGTCGGAATTCCTCTTAATGGCTGCAACCCTTGCAAGGATCAAGTCTGAATTCCTAATACCTATGGAAGATGAAAAAGACCCGAGGAAGGAGCTAGTTCAGATAATTGAGGAGTACTTAAAATCTAAAAGGGCTGCTGCTGAACTTGAAAAGTTAGAGGATAGAGCTCTAAGGTACCTTTCCCACGATCCTTCAGACCTAATCTTTCAGTTTCAGGAAAAGGTAAAGATTGCAAATACTGTAGATGACCTAAAGAGGGCGTTTAAGGAAGTCCTTGAAAGGAAGTTTAAACCAAAGATAAAGGTTGGGCTCAAGCTATCAAGTGAAAACTTTAAGATCTCAGATAAAGTAGAGGAGATAAGAGCTCTTTTAAAGAAAAACTACCTCCTAAAGTTCAGTAGCTTTATAGAGAAAAGCTCGTGCAAACTAGAAGCCATAACCTACTTCCTAGCAGTCCTTGAACTCTGCAAACTCGGAGAGGCATCAACCTTTACAGATGGAGAGGAAATCTTTATAAGCAGAGTAATTCCAATAAATATTTCTTAAATGAATATATCTTTCAATATATTAACTATCTTTTTACTTGATGCTCCATCACCGTAAGGATTAACCGCATTAGCCATTTTCTTGTACTCGTTCTCTGATTCAAGTAGCTTTGATACTTCATTAATTATTTTTTCCTTTTTAGTTCCTACTAATTTAGCAGTTCCCGCTTTTATACCTTCAATCCTTTCTGTTACCTCTCTTGTAACTAAAACTGGCTTACCTAAACTCGGAGCTTCTTCTTGTATGCCACCAGAATCGGTAATAATTAAATAAGATTTGCTCATAAGCCAAATAAGATATGGATAACTTAGTGGTTCTATTAGATGAATTCTGGGATGATCCTTCAAAATCCTAAATACTGATCTTCTAACATTTGGATTTAGATGGACAGGATAAACAATTTCTACATCATTATAATTATTTGCAATCTCTTTTAATGCATAACAAATATTTTCAAATGGTTTTCCAAAACTTTCTCGCCTATGTCCCGTAACTAATAATATTTTTTTTGAAAAATCTATAAAATTAAAATACTGATAATATTTTTCTTCTCCTTCTTTCTTAATAAGACTTAGTCCTAAAAGCAAGGCATCTATTACAGTATTTCCTACAACCCATACATTTTCCTTAATTCCTTCGTTGAATAGATTCTCCTTTGCTCTTTCAGTTGGAGCAAAATGATAATCGGCCAATCGTCCTATTAAAATTCTATTCATTTCTTCTGGAAAAGGGGAATACTTATCATAACTTCTAAGTCCTGCTTCTACATGAGCAATTTTTATTTTTTTATAGAATCCCGATAGAGCTCCTGCAAAAGCTGTGGTAGTATCCCCCTGTACAAAAATTAAATCAGGTTGCGATAAACTTATAATCTCCTCAAGAGATTTAATTATATCAGCTGTCAACGTAAACAAAGATTGATTAGGCTTCATTAAATTTAGGTCAAAATCTACTTTAATATTAAAAAAACTCAAAACTTGATCAAGCATTTCCCTATGTTGAGCAGTAATACACACTTTAACATCAAAATCACATTTACTTTTTTCAAATTCCTTAATCAAAGGTGCTAATTTAATAGCTTCTGGACGAGTACCAAATATAAATAAAATTTTAGTCATAATTTATACCTCTTAACCTCTACTATTCAAATTTTAAATCAAAAGCTTAATTTAAGAATTAAGCTAACTTTTGTCAATAACTATAGAGATCATTTGAGAAAAATATCTACACAAAAAAATAATAGAAATTAAAGAAGATAAATTTAATCAAGATAACTGAAATACATTGAAACTCTTCATAACGCCCTTCTCACTTAATTTTTCTAAATTAACTTCCTAAACCCATAGAATCCTTTAAATTCTAAAAGCTTCCTACATCCAAATCTTTCCTTTTGCCCAAAACTCTCCCTTAGCTTTACGTAAACCTTTCAATCAATTGATAAAACAAGCTCAATATACTTAAAGTTCTCCGTATAAAAACTCTTCCACTCAACTAACAAAGTATCTTACTTCTAAATTAAACTTTCGAAGCATACCTCTCCAAAGGAAAAAAACAGTAGGAATGAACTTCTTAGAATTTCACAACCGAATTGGTAACTTCAGAGTTTTCCTATTTTCAGTTATGAGAGTCCGTCCTTTCTGGTGCATATAATCTTAAGCAAGTCTGAATATTTGTTAGAAGTTGAATTTCTTTGCTTTCATGCCGGAGAGAGTAGTTTTTTTATAGACTTGGCAATTTTTAAACATCTACAATTTTTAAAGAAAAAGAGCTATAATACTAAATATTATAGCTTTTGAAGGGAGGGGAATGGTTGAGAATCAAAATAATTCTTAAGACAAAAGAAGTTCCCATCCTTTACCGCCATAGAATCGTTTCGTTAGTAAAAGAAGCACTAAAGAAAGGAAATGAAGAGCTTTATCAGGAGTTTTATTGCTCGGAACTACCTAAACCTAAGCCATTTACATTTTCTCTTTTCTTTTGCCCTCCTTTTAAAGTAGAAAAAAAGTCACTTCAAATAGACGAATACTTTAACCCTGAAAACTTTAAAGAGTTAAAGGAGATTGAAACTTTTGTTTTAGAAAAAAGAATTTTTTCAATAAACCTATCTACCCCTGACTACCTTTTTGCAATTTCCCTCGTCAACGGCCTTGTTGAATTAAAAAATTTTCTCTTTAGCACTAACAATGAAATGGTTGTAAATGGACAAAGACAAACTTGGGAGCTCCTAAAAATCATCCCCTATCGCTCAAGGCCGGTTAAGGGAGAGGAAGTTGTCGTTAAAACCCTCTCTCCTATTGTTGTTGAAAGTAAAGGGGGCAAGCCGGTTCTCTGGAACTTTCCCGACTTTCAAGAAGCCCTGAATTTCGTAGTAAACAGACGCCTGAAAGATTTAAGGGGTAGGGGTTTAAAGAAAAAGCTTGAAATTGAGCCGGTCAGGAAGGGCAACAGGGAGCTCGTTGAGAAGAAAGTAGTGAAGACAACCTTCAAGGACTTCAGGGAAGGAACGGGAAAACCTTACATGGTCTTAACCGGGAGCTACGGCATTTTTAAACTCAAAGGAGCAAGGGAAGACCTCTCTTACTTAACCGAAGTAGGCCTTGGAAATAAGTGCTCTCAAGGTTTCGGAATGGTGGAGGTTTTAAAGTGAAGTATATGTTAACTGGAAACTTTCAGTATGATCTTGGGATATATGGCCTTAAAAAAATCTTTGATTTTTTTAACGAAGAATATAAGACAGATGGTAGGTTCTACATAGAAACTGATAAAAAGCCAGAAGAAATTTTGGAGTTAGTTTTTCTTTACAGATTTTTTCAAACGAAAAATAAATTTAAAGATTTATTTGACGAGATAAATGTGGATATAGAAAAGGTTACCCAATATACTTTGAAACGTCTTTCAGATTTAGAAAAAATAGAAGGTTTTGAGAAAATAAAACATAGTTTCTTTAAGAAACTAGCGTTACTGTTCCAAAATGAATACCTAAATTTGGTTAATCCATCAAAAACCAAAAGTATAAGCAGTTTTGAAGATTTGGCAAATGTAATCTTGGAAAATATTGAAACTTATTACGAAGACAAAAACTTATGTTCTTTCTGTTTGCAGAATGAGGGGTTTGGTATTAATAGAATGTATTTTTTCTTTGCTCCTTCTCATCTGAACGCTTTCTGGAATGGAAAACCTTCAATATTTATATGTAAGTATTGTGCCGTGGCAAATCTTAGTGTGGTTTCAAGTTTGGTATTTTTGAGAAAGAAAGATGGAACGTTGGATTTAAAAAATGCAGTCGTTGTTTATAGACCAAATTTAAAAGACCTGACTAACCTAAATGAGGGTTTAAAGATTACAGATATTGGAGAACTTGCAAAAAAAGTAATTGATTACGAAAAACTCCTTTTAAAACAAGAAGCCACTACGAAGGACTTACAGATAATAGAGTTTTATCTAGATCCTCAGAACCCACATTTGGAATTTTATATGTTGACAGATGAAATAATTAGTAACCTCCTAAAAATAAATAATGAGCTTGAAAAACTTTATACAACTTACAAAGATAGTCTTTGGGGACAAGTTAGAGAGAAAAAGGGATACAAAACTGTAAATATTTCAAAAGAATTGCTGAGATACTTAACCCAGAATCAAAAACTGTTCTACTTAGTTCAGCAATTTTCCAGGCTTGCTTTAATGGCAGAAAGTTCTAGACAAAAGAAAGATAAGAAACCTCTTGTAAAAGGATTTTATATAAGTGTCTTACTTCAAATTCTAAAAATGCATTTTGAACTTGAGGAGGGGTTAGATATGAACTATTTCGAAGCTTTTAAAGATTATGGACAGTTTTTAAGGGGAAGAGTCTATAGCCAGTTATCAGAAAATGGAGCAATAAACTGGAATACCTTTAACAATAAGATAATCTCCCTTGCAAATTCATTCTTAGATGCATCGAAAGGAAGTTTTGAACACTTTATGGAAACATTGACAAGAGTAATGATTAGCTACAATGCCTCTATTGATACCGATTTACTTTCAATGCTGAGTAAAGATACTTATAGAGAAATTTCAACAGTTATCGCACTTTCTCTTATGACCAAAAAACCAGGAGAGGAAAAACCTTCAGAACAGAAAAAGGAAATAGTTGAAGAAAAATCCTTATAAAGGAGGTTAAAAAAAAATGAAACTAACAGGTGTTTTTGTAATTGAAACAGGAGTAGTAAACAGGGGTGATGGGATAGGGAATATTGCTACGGTTAAGAAAATAACTACTCCTGAAGGCGTAAAAGTGTTTTTCTCTCCAGTTTCATATAAAAGGGCATTATGGAAAGCACTGCAGCAGAATAAGGGCTGGAAAATACCGATGGTTACAAGAGAAGGAGGAGTTGTTCAAAGAACAGGAACAATCATTGACAGTGAAGAGTTTGATTTTGCAGGAACTATGGTAGCGAAACCTAAATACGAAAGAGAAGGAACATTTTTAGTAGATAATGGTATATCAATTAACAATTATTTCGGGGATATGGAATTTATGACGAATATGGCGATTTCAAAGCTTTACGGTGAAGATGAGGCTAACATCATAAATAAAGAGAACTTTCACGGAATTTATGTAATGCCGTTCGGAGTAGAACTTGATAGAGTAGGAGTCCAGGAGATAAAAACTGTGGATACAAAAATAAGTAATGCTGACAGTTTAGAAGAAAAGATAAAAAAAATATACAAGGCTCTAAAGCTGGATAAGAAAATAACTGATCAGCAAGTTAATGAATGGACGAAGATAGTAGAAGCTATAGAATATTACCCTGAGACAAAAACAACAAAAATAATTCTCACACAAGAAGAAAAAAAGAGAAGATTGAAAGATTTATTAGAGGGAATGGGAGAACTTGCTAAAAGAATAGAGGGCTCAGAAAGGAACTTGAGTCCATATTTTGCAGCATTTTCCTTAGATTATATTGCTCCAAAGTATATGCTTCTAATCAAAGATTACTTGAAAAGAAAAATGCATGAAGGCGGTTATCTGGACGCGGAAGAACTGTCAAAGGAAATTCAAGACTTTGCGAAAAAAGAGGGAAAGACAATAAAAACAGCGAACTATATAACTTACAATCAGGTAGTCAGTGAATTAATAGAAGAAATTTTTAAAGAGAACTAAAATGATAAGGTTAGAAATATATCAGGAAACGGCACATTTTAGGATTCCTACCATAGGAAATCTATACCTGACCTATCCTCTTCCTCCTCCTTCTACTGTATATGGGTTTCTTCGTTTTATAACTGATTACGAAAGCATAAACCCGGAAAATACAAGACTCTCCATACAAGGGAGTTTTAAAGGGGTATCATTTGAAAAAGAGCAATTGTTGTTAGAGACAAAAAAAGAAATAAAAACTAATATAATTCCGATTCAGAAACTTCACCAGTGTAAGTGGATAATTCACATAAAGTCACCACTGTTTGAGGAAAAAATTATAGAAGCATTGAGAAATTCCTCAAAAATTCTTAGGTTGGGTAGAAAAGAAGACTTGATTATAGATATTTCCATAAAGACTGGTTTGGAAGAACTAGACTTCAATAGATGGAAATTCGATGAATATGATAAAAAACTAAAAATTTATAAGAAATGGCGACAGAACGAAGATTCAGAAGGCAGTTTATTCAAGATGGCATTGGATACTAAGGTAGATGACAATAAAGAAATTGTTGGTTATATACCAGTAAACCTGATATATATCAGCACAAGAAAACTTTCAAAATCTGCTAAAGTGTTTGATGGGAGGTATTTAATAGAATGGATTTAAGCAATCATCTCAAGACTCATCTTGCAAAAAGCGATGGGACAAGCATAGAACAACATATCCTGGATTTATTGAAGCAACTCAACATTTTTTTAGGAAAATATCCTAACGTTTTAACAGAGAAGGAAAGGAAACTTTTAAAGATGGCTATAAAATACCATGATTACGGAAAATTAAATAGGCTTTTTCAGTGCAAACTTCCTATTAACTCCAAGTTGAAACCTGTAAGATGCTTAAGGTTTGAAGAGGATGATATAGTTGCTCATCAGTTTTTGTCTCCACTTTTCTTGAGAAAATTTGAAAAGGAATTGTCATGTCTTGATGTGCTAATAATTATATACTCGATAATTAACCATCATGCGAGAGGACAAGATAAATATCTAAAGCAAGGATATTATGGAATTAACTTTCTGCTGGAAGAGATAAAAAATAATATATCTAAATTTTTCTCACACATAGGCATAACGCAATTTTCAAAAGAAACGGAGAAGTTTTATGAGAAATATCTTGATATTATAGTTGATGAAATAGCTAATATAAAGAGTTTAAATGAAAAATTCGATAAAGAACCAGAATTCATAAAGAGTTTTATAAAAGTCGCAGGATTGTTGATAAGAATAGACCATGCAGCTTCAGGTGAGGAGCTCGTAATAGAGGAAGAACCAATTGTTAGTAATAGGGAAAACATTTTTAAGAGCTATTTAAAAAGAAAAAATAGGAATAAGTATAAAGAACCTTGCCTTAGACCTTTTCAAAAAAAGTTTAAAGACTATGATAATTTGGTTTTAGTTGCTGATACCGGGCTTGGAAAGACAGGACTTGCGGTTCTATGGGCAAAGAGGAAAATGTTCTACGTTCTTCCGAATAGAGCGTCTACCAACGCCATGTATGATACTTTAAGCCAGATTTTCGGCAAGAACAGGGTTGGTTTGCTTCACTCAACGAGCTTGCTTTATCTCCTTGAAGGTGCAAAGAGAAAGGATTATACGGTTTTAAAAGATTACGATAATACCAAAAACTTGGCTAAACCTGTTACCGTTTCCACGGCAGACCAGCTGTTTACAGCGGTTTTTAAGTATCCTACCTACGAAAAAATATACGCTACCTTATCTTATTCTGATGTAGTTATAGACGAAATTCAGGGTTTTGACCCAGCGCAGATAGTTCCGATATTGAGACAGGTGAAAGAGACTGTAAAGTTAGGGGCGAGGTATTTAATAATTACGGCAACCTTACCTGAAATTGTGAGGCAAGAATTTGAAAAGCTCGGTTTTACTGTAAAAGTGGACGCTTCTGAAACGATTGATACAACCAAAAGGCATAAAGTTGCGTTTTATGAGTTAGAAATTAATTCTGTTTTAGAAGAAATAGTCGCGCAGGCTAAGAGTGGAAAAAACGTTCTCGTAATTGTAAATACGGTTACGACTGCGCAGGAAATTTATAAGGAATTGAAGGAAAGATACTTAGGAGAAAAGGTGAAACTTTTACATTCCCGTTTTATATGGGAACACAGAAGTAGTAAAGAAACTGAAATTAAAATTGATGGAGACTTTAAAGGGAGACATCCTAAAGAAAAAGGAGTAATATGGGTTACTACTCAGCTTGTTGAGGCTTCTCTTGACATAGACTTTGACATTCTATTTACTGAAGCTGCTACGGCTGATAGTTTAATCCAAAGGATGGGTAGAGTATGGAGGCACAGACAGAAGGACTATAAGGGGGAACCTAATATTTACATATGTACAAAGGTAGATGAAAATAGAAATGCCTTGATTTATGAAAAAGTTCTCAGAGAAAAAAGTATAGAATTAATTCGAGAACACTTAGATGTAGATGGTTATCTTTTATCAAGGGCTAAAAGAAAAATTGTAGAAATTCTTTATTCCAAACAGATTTTGGAATCTTTAGGAACTCAATATTTATCAAAGTGGAATGAGGTTGAAAAGATTTTTAACTCAGGTTGGAATTATTTGTTAAGGTCCGAAGCGCAACGTTTGTTTAGGGATACTATTACCTTTGAAGCTGTTCCTAATGAGTATAAAGATAAAGTTGAAGAACTTTTAGGCAAACTAAAAGGAACTTTTTCTATAAAAAATAAAAAAGAAAGAAGACTAAAGAAAATAGATATCATTAAAGATATAAACAAACTTAAAGTTCCTGTCCCTATATACTGGATTCTAAATGATAAGGGGAAATTAATCTTAAATGAAGAGGTATGCGAACCAATTGATTTTAATTTAAACTTATATGCTTTAGGGAAATGTTTTAAGTATTCAGAAGAGTTTGGACTTGAACCAGATAGAGAAAGGCTTAAAAAGTTTAAAAAGAACTATGACGATGCTTTGTTTGAGTAATCGTAATTATGCGAGATAACTTTGATAGATTGAAAACTACAGGAACGAAAGTTAACTACTACTTTGTTTGTAAGCGTAAACTATGGTTCTTTAGTAGGGGAATTGGTCTTGAAGGGAGCTCCGAGAAGGTTTCCCTCGGGAAACTCCTACATCAGTATTCCTACAAGAGGTATTCAAAGAAAGGGGTTTTAATAGATAACCTTATAGCAATAGACTTAATCGGTTCTGAAGAGGTCGGAGAGGTAAAATATTCGGATAAGTTAAGCGAAGCGGCAAGGTGGCAGCTCCTTTACTACCTCTTCTACTTGAAGCAGCTGGGAATTGAGAGGAGGGGAGTAATTAACTACCCAAGGCAGAGAAAGAGGGAGGAGGTTGAGCTTACTCCAGAGGCTGAGAGGGAGCTCCTAAGGGTTTTGAAGGAGATAAAAGAGGTTGAGGAGCTCCCCGTTCCCCCGCCGCCCCAAAAACTACCTTACTGTAAAAGGTGCTCTTACTACGAACTCTGTTTCGTGGAGTAAGTTTTGGAAAGGGCGTTTATCTTCTCAAGCGGAAGGTTAAAAAGAAGAGACAACACCCTCTACTTTGAAGATAAGAAGGGGAATAAGCGTTTTCTTCCTGCAGACTCGTTAAAAGAAATTCTCCTTTTCGGAGAGGTTGAAATTAACTCAAGGCTTCTAAATTTCCTCTCTCAGAAAGGGATAATTCTTCACACCTTTAATTACTACGGCTTTTACAACGGTTCTTACTTTCCCCGCAGGACGAGGGTTTCTGGTTATTTAACGGTAAGACAGGCAAAGCACTACCTTGAGCCCACTTCTCGCCTTAACCTGGCGGCCTCTTTGGTTGACGGCGCTTCTTTCCACATAGATAGGAATTTGAGAAAGAGGGGGATTAATGACGCCGAAATCGGGGAGCTCCGCTCAAAAATCTACTCGGCTTCCACAATTCCTCAACTTATGCAGATAGAGGGAAGGATAAGGGAGATTTACTACCGCCACTTGGGAAACCTCTTAAAGGGATTTGAGTTTAAAAAGAGGGAAAAAAGGCCTCCTAAGAACCCTGTTAATGCCTTAATCTCCTTCGGAAACTCCTTAATGTACTCAACGGTTTTAGCGGAGATTTACCAAACCCACCTTGACCCTTCAATCAGCTTCCTTCATGAGCCTTCAACCGGCAGGTATTCCCTCTCCTTAGACTTAGCCGAGATTTTTAAACCTCTAGTTGTTGACCCTGTAATCCTCTCCCTAATCAACAGGAAAGTTCTGAGTGAAAGGGACTTTGATAAAGGACTCAACTATGCCCTTCTTTCCGAAAGCGGTAGGAAGAAGTTCCTTAAACACTATCAGGAAAAGCTGGAAACTACGGTTAAACACCGAGCACTGAAGAGGAAAGTCTCCTACAGACATCTGATAAGGCTTGAGTGCTACAAACTTGTTAAGCACATTTTGGGTGAGGAGTTCTATAAACCTCTTAAGGCGTGGTGGTAGTAAATGTTTGTAATAGTTACTTACGACGTTGAAGTCGGCAGAATAGATAAGGTTCGTAAGCTCCTGAGAAAGTACCTAAACTGGGTTCAAAACTCGGTTTTTGAAGGAGAGATAACCCTCTCAAATTTGGCTGCTTTAGAGAAGGAGCTCCTTGAAATAATAGATAAGGAGGATTCTGTTTACATCTACAAAGTAAAGCTTCCAAAGGCTGTAGAGAAGGAAGTATTAGGGGAGGGGAAGGGAGCTCCCGATAACTTCCTTTAACCTGCAGCAAACTTACTTTAAGATTTAAGTTTCCTTAAATCTTGTTTTTCCAATAGCTTTAGCCACATATATTAGATTATTATCATAACCTTAATTAAGGTTCACTGCACTCTACTAGTCCTTCAAATATTTTGCTATATTTATAAAATATAAACTGCTCTTTGACTTCAGAATAAGTAAGATCACTTTGTTTTATCTGAACAAGTGAGATTTAAAGCAATTCTAACCCTACAATTCTCCCAGTCGTGCAGCTCTGTTTTATCTGAACAAGTGAGATTTAAAGAGTGCGGGGTGGGACTTCCTCAACTGCTATTTCAAGGTTTTATCTGAACAAGTGAGATTTAAAGATTAGTTCTTGAAGGAAGGCTCCAGCTGCAGCAAGAAGTTTTATCTGAACAAGTGAGATTTAAAGTTTGGTTCTAAAATCCCAATAAAAGATCGTGAAAAGGTTTTATCTGAACAAGTGAGATTTAAAGTTGATATCGTATTTCGTATAGCACTCATAAAGAGTAGTTTTATCTGAACAAGTGAGATTTAAAGGCTTAACCAAAACCCAGCCTCACTTTGCCACGCCAGTTTTATCTGAACAAGTGAGATTTAAAGTTAATAGAAAGTTTGCGGGTTGGCTGAAAGGATTTAGTTTTATCTGAACAAGTGAGATTTAAAGCTTCCTCAATCCTAACCTTTCCCTCCTCAAACAACTGTTTTATCTGAACAAGTGAGATTTAAAGGCTATTGAGATTCTTGAGGCTAAAACCCTTGAGAACGTTTTATCTGAACAAGTGAGATTTAAAGTCTAAGCAAGTAATCAGCAGTAACAAGTTTTCTATGAGTTTTATCTGAACAAGTGAGATTTAAAGTTGTCTAAAAACCAAAAGGCGTGGCGGCGTATGTTTGTTTTATCTGATCAAGTGAGATTTAAAGCTTTTTAAAAGCTATTTAAGGGGTAATTATGGCTGAGTTTTATCTGAACAATGAGATTTAAAGAATTGTTTTGCCAAAAATGAAATTAAGGTGTTAGATTTTTAGTGAAGAATAGGATGATAATTTGGCAAAAGCATCAAAGGAAAGAGGCTTTAAGGTCTATAAAACAAAACTTCTCCTCTAGCTAATATTTTTAAAAGGAGTACTAAAAGTATCAAAGAGGAACTTGTCGCAACAAACTTTGATAAAGAAAGCAGAAAAGTTTTTACCGTTCATGATTTACCAGATGCGGGACGAGGATTTAGAAAGGCTGGGGAAAGATTATCCGAACAAGAAAGATTGGGAACGAATATTAATAACAACGCTCCTCAACCCCAAAGAGAAGTGGAAGGAGTTGGGAGTTCCAGATTACCTGATGAAATACGAGATAGCGGACGAAGACGAGGAAGACTAACTACCGATTTAGATAAAAAACTAAGGGAACGGAAGGTTAAAGAAACAAAACAGGAAATTCGAGAAAAAGAACTTCCAAAGAAAGCAGGTTATTGCAGATGAAATTGATGAATTAACTTGCACTCGCTGAATAGGAAATATAAGGGAGTTGATGAGAAGTATCAATCAGGAGAATCCCTAAAGGGCAACGGAGTTCTGTTTACGTTAAATTAACTAAAATTGAAATTTTAGTTTTAATCTTTCCCTTTTAAACTCCTTTCAATAACTTCGGCCTTACTCTGAAGGTTTAAAATCCTGTTTATGTAGGAGACTCTTTCAAGGCTTCTACCGGAAAACTCAACTACTATATCAATGGGCAGGCCCATCTTAAGGAGTTTAGCCACGTAGGTATCTTTAAGGTCTGCAACTTTAAAGTCAAACCCTAATTTCTTTAAAAGCCTGTGAAAAGTTACTTTTACAGTTTCAGGCCTAACGTTTAGAAGAGGGGAGATTGGTAACTTTTCCTCCTTTATAGATTCAAGCTCCTCCCTAACTTTATCTTCAATCACAAACCGCTTAATCTTTCCCTCCTGAAGAACCGGTATTCCCATAAAGGTACTGTAGGAACTAACCTTCAGTTTGCCAATTTCTGCAGGAGAGAGGCCTAGGTAAAGCATTAAAAGTAGAGCTGTTTGAAGTTCTTTACTCCTTAACTTTCTAACTTCTTCTTCAAAGCGTGAAATTTCTTCTTCCTTTACAGGTCTAAACTCTTTAAACTCCGCGGTTTCAGGAGGTACAAACCTTAACCTCCTCTTTATTCCCTTAAACTTTAAGTAGTGTTGAATCGCAGACATAGCAGTTCTAAAGCTCTTTTCCGTCCTATAACGGCCTGAAAAGTAACCGTAGAGCTTATCTTCACTGAAGTTAACGAGGTCGTAGTTATAGAGGGTTAAGAAGGCATCAAAGTACCTTAAAACCCTTTTGTAAGTATCTATCGTATTAGGCTTGTACCCCTCTTCGGCTAAGGCCTTAAGAAAGTCCTCCATTTCTCCCCCTCTCCGTAAAGGTTTGAGTAGAAGTAAATGTTAACTGCAGTTCTTTTAACGTAATCCCTCGTCTCGGCAAAGGGTAGGTAAACGTCTGTGAAAATTACTAAATCTGAGGGCGTTTTAATTTTACCGAAGAGCTTTAAGGCCTTGCTAACCCTAGCAGGCCCGCCGTTGTAGCCAGCGGCAGCAAGGGGGAAGAGCTTAAACTTCTTTAGCAGAGAGTGGATGTAGTAAGAACCAAACCTGTAGTTAAGTTCTGGGTCAAAGAGCATTGATTTATCGTATTTTTCCCTTTTTAATTTTTTGGCTATGTACTTTCCCGTTAAAGGCATTATCTGCATAAGCCCCCGGGCACCGCTCCTTGAAAGGGCCCTCGGCTCAAAGAGGCTCTCCTGACGAGCAATAGAGAGGGAAATAAGGTCCTCTTTAAAGAGAGGAGGTTTTGGATAGAGAACTGCAAGGAGGTAGGGATACCTTCCTATTTTCCCTCTAAAAGGGAATGCAAACTTAATACCCTTTCTGTAATCTCCACAGAGGTTCATGAGTAGCGCTGTTTGGGGAGTCTTCTCCTCTATCAGAGTTAAAACTTGGCAGTAGCCCTTTGAGTACAGGTAGTTTAGCCCCGGATCGGTAAGCTTAAAACTCTTAAAAACCTCCTCCTTGTCAAAGGGAAATTTTTTAGGAGGGTTCAACATGAGGGAGTAGAAGTTAATTCCCTTTGGGAGCTCCCCTCTCCCACTGCAGGCCACTTTCCACCACCTTTGGGGCACCGAATTTGAAATTTTCGCTTTACAGCCTTTAGTAAAGATTGAGTACCTATCTTTAAAGTAGGTATAAATGTCCTTTAGTCCTTTACGGTCAGACACTAAAGAGAGAGCTCTCCTGAAAAGCCCTAAGTTTTTCATAAAGAGGTAGTCAAGCATGTAAACTGAAGCTCTCCTTTTAACTGCTAAAGGAACAGGAGAATCAAGGAGTTGTTTAAAGTAGTTTAACTTTTCAACCGGCTCCTTTGATAGGAAGAGGAGGTAGAAAAACCTCTTTGGAACGCTTGAGAGCTTGAAAAAACTCTCTGCTTTATCCCTTTTACCTGCTTTCATGTAGGTATAACCTAGCAGGTAAAAATAGTAAGGGTCACCCCTTAAGTAAGAAAGGTAGAAGAGAGCTTCATCGGTATTCCTTTGAGAGGCAAGGAGCCAAACTTTCTTTCTTAAAACCTTTGGCTCAAAAAGGAAGGAGGATTCTTTAAGGTTAAGCGAAAGAATATCTTCAGAAGGAGCATCAGCAAAGGAGAAGACTTCTTTTAAGATTTCTTCAGCCTCTCCTTCCCTCCCTACCTTTCTAAGAGAAAGGGCTACATTCAACTTACCGTATAAATTTTTAACTCCTTTAGCCTTTGCCGCTAAACTGTAATTTCCTCTCCTTAAACAGTCTTCAGAGTAGAGGAGTAAAAAGGGCTCTTTAAGCTCAGTTTCGGTAAGCTCTTTAAAGATAACTTGGCTACAGGCTCCTTCTTTTAGAGCCCTTTCAAACTCCAAAGCCTGCTTTAAAGTAAGAGCTGCAGCGTTAAAGTTAAAGAAAAATAAGAAAAGGAACGTTAAATACTTCATGAATCGGATTATACCAGGAAAGGACCCCCCGAAAAGGGGGCTATCTGACCGCCTAATGCGGCCGAAAACGGCTTGCTGTGGGGCTTGAGGGGAATTTCAGTTCAATTATCGGAAGGAAAATCTGAGAGTTGAGTTAACTCTCTTTCTCCTTACCCAATTTGACAGCACTTAAAAGGGGATTATTTACCTTAACTACAGGACACACCCTAACACAGTTTAGGCACCTTAAACAGGCCGGAGAGTTTGGGTCTTCGTAAATCGGGTAGTTAACCGGACAGGCCTTCTTACAGAGGTTACACTCTATACACTTTTCCCTTTCAACAGAGAAATCAACTATGCTGAGCTTGTTAAAGAGGGAAAAGAGAGCTCCCAAGGGACAGACGTACCTGCAGAAGGGCCTCTTTATAAAGATAGAACCGTAGAGGAACATACTTCCAAAGGCAAGTTTAAAGAGGAAAAACGGACCTGCCATATTCAAAATTGCCGAGCTTACTGCAACCCAGTAGATACCAGCCTCCAAAGTTCCGGTAGGACATACCATACAGAAGTAGTGCTCTTTAAAGAGGAAAGGAAGTAAGATAACTCCAAAGAGGAGCATTAAATACTTTAGGTAAACAAAAGGCTTTGGAAGGTCAAACTTAACAGAGGGAACTTTGTTTAAAAGGTCCTGAATAAGGCCAAAGGGACAGACCCAACCGCAGATCCACCTTCCAAAGGAGGCCGAAACTGCCGAAATAATTCCCAGCGTAAACAGGGGAACTTTACTAATTACTAAAAAGTGGGAAATAGTTCCAATGGGACAGGAGTAGAGGGAAGCAGGACATGCGTAGCAGTTCATTATGGGGAAGGGAAAGGACTTTAATTTACCGGTATAGAGCCTTGCAGTTATGAAGTTGTAAAGGGGAAGGTTTGCAAGAAGGCCGGTTAAAAACTGGTAGAGTCTCCTGTTTTTAAAGAAGGGAACCTTCAACATTACTTAATCCCTATACACGTAAGACAAAGGATTTTCCCGTTGTTGTAGATAATCCTCAGTTCATCCCTATAAATTCCAATTAGTATTAAAAAGAGCGAGAGCAGGAGGGCTCCCGCAGCAAAAGTCTTCCTAGTTAGCCTTGGCAGTCTCACCTATCTCCTCTAACAGCTTATCCGTAATCTCTATAAGGGCTTTAGCAGAAGCGCTTTCAGGGTGAGCTATTACGATGGGAACGCCTTCATCTCCAGCTTCAACAACGGAAGGCTCAATCGGGACTCTTCCAAGGAATGGAATTCCAAGCTCCTTAGCCGCCTTCTCACCGCCCCCTACCTTAAACAGGTCTATCTCCTTACCGCAGTGGGGACAGATCAGACCGCTCATGTTCTCAACTATACCAAGAACTGGTACGTTTAACATCTTGGCAAAGCTGATAGACTTACGGGTATCAAGAAGTGAAACTTCCTGAGGAGTTGTGACTATAACAAAGCCGTCCATCGGCTTAATGAGCTGAGCAACGCTTAGAGCCTCATCTCCTGTTCCCGGCGGAAGGTCAACTATCAGAAAGTCAAGGTCACCCCAGTCAATTTCAGCTAAAAACTGCTTTATAGCCTGGTGCTTCAAAGGACCTCTCCACACAACAGGCTGGTCTGGATTTTCAAGGAGGAAAGCCATTGAAACTATCTTTAAGTTGGGCATTCCAAGGGGAATAAAGGGCTTAATGGTCTGGCTGTTGGGATCGGCAAACAGCCTCTGTCCCTCTGCCCCAAACATCTTAGCAACGTTCGGACCGTGAATGTCTGCATCAAGGAGGCCTACTTTATAACCCCTCTTTGCAAGCTCTGCTGCAAGGTTCGTTGCCACAGTGGTCTTTCCGACTCCACCCTTACCGCTCAGAACTCCTATCCTGTGCTTAATCTTTGACAGGTTACAGGTAAGCTTTACGTCAAGCGGGTCTTGGGCTGTCTTACAGGCGTCTGCATGGGGACACCCTTCACACTTCTTCTCATCGTATGCCATCTCTTCCTCCTTAGGTGAGGTGCTTTTGAACTATTTTTAAGAGCTCCCTGTAAGTTTCAGGAGAAGCTCCAACGATGTTTCCACTCTCAAGGTAGTTATCTTGACCTAAAAAGTCAGAGACCACTCCTCCTGCCTCTTCAATTAAGAGGGCTCCAGCAGCTATGTCCCACGGCTTTAAAGACATCTCCCAGAAGCCGTCAAAAACTCCCTTTGCAGTATAGGCAAGGTCAAGGGCAGCTGAACCGCACCTCCTCAAGCCTGAAACCTTTAAAAAGACATCCTTAAAACAACTCAGATAACTGTCTAGGTACTCTTTCCCCCTAAAGGGAAAGCCTGTAGCTATAAGGGCTTCGGAGAAGTTCCTCTTACTTACCCTTAACCTCTGGCCGTTACAGTAAGCGCCTTCTCCCCTTTCAGCAACAAAAACCTCATTTAGAATGGGAGAGTTTATAACTGCCCCTACCAGCTGACCCTTATACTCAATTCCTATTGAAACGCAAAACATAGGAAGTCCGTGAATGAAGTTCTTCGTACCATCAAGGGGGTCAACGTACCACTTCCAGTCTCCTTCACCAGTAAAACCTCCGCTCTCCTCAGCAACTATAGTGTGTTGGGGGAAAACCTCCCGTATCGTCTTAATAATAATCATTTCTGATTGTTTGTCAGCCTCAGTTACGTAGTCATTCCTAGCTTTAAGCTCTACCTCCCTAACCCTTCCGAAGTAGTCAAGGAGGACCTCTGCAGCCCTCTCGGAAGCTCTTAGGGCAACATCAATAGGCGTCTCCATAAAAACCTCCAGGCTTAAATGTGAGGGAAATTAAATTCCCATTTTCAATTAAGAACTCAACTTTAAAGGTATGGTGGTAAGAGACGTAATTAACGCCCTTTTCTGAAATCATACTTTTTGTAAAGAAAATCGCTTCGTCCCAGGACTCAACGTCTCTAAACTCAACGTTTAAATCAAATCCCTTCAACGTAAAAACTCTCTCAACGGCAGCGATAAACTCTTCTGAAAGCATTAGCTTCCCTCAAGGGTCAGATTATTTTAATATACAGTTCTAAGTAAAGTTTTAAAGGGAACTATGAAAGTAGCGGTAGTTGAAGACGACCTATCGGTTGGAAACCTCATTAAAAAGGCCCTCTCTAAGGAAGGCTATTCGGTCAAGCTCTTTTCAACTGCAGAGGCTTTAAATGACGCAATACTAAGCTACGGAGAGAGATTTGACCTGATTATCCTAGACGTTATGCTACCTGGAACCGACGGAATTAAAGCCTGTAGTTTCTTAAGGGAAAAGGGAGTTGAAATCCCAATAATGATTTTAACTGCCCTTTCTGAAGAAGAGGATAAAGTAGCAGGCCTTGACAGCGGAGCCGACGACTACGTTACAAAGCCCTTTAGCATCAGAGAGTTCCTTGCAAGGGTAAGGGCTCTAACCCGTCGCTCAAGGAGGTCTGCTAAAAGGGAGCTCTCCTTAACTACCAAAGGGGTAATAGTAAACGGGAAGGAAATTAAACTGACGACGAAGGAAAGGGAGGTTTTAAAGGTTTTAATTTCAAAGAGGGGCCAGGTAGTTTCAAAGGATGAAATATTTAACAAAGTGTGGAAAGGTGAGGGCTCAAAGAGGGTGGTTGACGTTTATATAAAGTACCTGAGGGATAAGTTAGGTGAGAGAATCCAGACAGTCTGGGGAGTTGGCTATAGACTGGATTAGAGAACTTGGAAGGTCCTTTGAGGAAATTTTAATAGTTGATGAAAGGGGAGAACTCTTAGGAAAAGAACAGAAACTCTGGGAAAGGTACCCTTGCCCCGAGGCATTCAGGGCCCACAGGGAGCTCTTTGAAAGGGGAGAAGGCTCCTTTGAGTTTGAGGAGAAGGGAAGGAACTACCTCTTTAAAGGTAAGAAAGTAGGGAAATTCGGAGTCTTCTTAAGGGAGGAGATAACCCTTAAAAGGGAGGTTGAGGAGCTAAAAAGGGAAGTTATATCAACCCTTTCTCACCAGATAAAGACTCCACTAACAGTAATTAGGGGAAACGCCGAAATTGTCCTTGAGTTCGGACCCCAGAGAAAAGACATTGAGGAAGTAGTTAAAAAGTGCATTGAGATAGAGGAAATCCTTAAAGGTCTAAAGAAACTCTTTGAAAAACCGAAAAAGTTTCCGCTGGTTAACCTAAGACCAGTTGCCCTTGAGTGTATCAGGGAGTTTGAAGGAAGGGCAAGAGAAAAGGGAATAGAGATTATCCACAGTCTTAAAGACACCAACGTTCCAGCAGAGCCCACGCTCTTTAAACAGCTCCTTTTCAACCTAATTGATAACGCAGTGAAGTTTACAGAGAAGGGGAGGATAGAGGTTCAGCTAACCCACGAGTACTTAAAGGTTTCAGATACAGGAATCGGAATAGATGAGGAAATTAAGGAAAGGGTTTTTGAAAAGTTCGTTAAGGGAAAAAGGAGCTCCGGCCAGGGAATAGGCCTCTCGGTAGTAAAGGAGATAGTCAGATTTCACGGCTGGAAGGTTGATTTTGAGAGCTCCCCAAAAGGGACGACCTTTACAGTTTACTTTTAAAGACCAAATCAATAATCTCAGATAGGAAGTCAAGGAAGTAAAAGAGCTTTAGGAAGTTCTCCTTCGTTCCAAACTTAACCGCAACGCCGTGGCCGATGGCGTGTCTGTTGAGAACTCCATCTTTATACTCAACAAAGGAGATATGGTTTAAAAAGGAAGGGAGCTCCTCTTGAGGAAGTTCTCCTTCGTTCCAAACTTAACCGCAACGCCGTGGCCGATGGCGTGTCTGTTGAGAACTCCATCTTTATACTCAACAAAGGAGATATGGTTTAAAAAGGAAGGGAGCTCCTCTTGGCCGA
>Ga0256836_1000417_pt1 | contig 23002 bp, 28 predicted proteins | sample 4561380metaG_FD_185974 | JGI IMG/M metagenome (GOLD analysis project Ga0256836, IMG submission 185974) | Hydrothermal vent microbial communities from Guaymas Basin, Mexico - 4561-380 | ecosystem: Environmental > Aquatic > Marine > Hydrothermal vents | place: Mexico: Guaymas Basin | collected...
TTATGAAGGTGAACAGGCAAAGCTTCCTGCTTTATTGGTAGATGACTAGTCTGTATAAACAAACCCCACCAGAGCTACCTCCACACTTCTCCCACCCCTACTCGTTTTATAGGCTTAACTTGGTTATTGTTATTTATAATTTTAACAAAAAAACTCCAATGGAAATTTAATTTCCGAGAATTTTTTATCCGCCTTTCATCACTGTCTTAAAAGGCAATGGTTTTGGCGGTAGTTGCCAAATGAATCTTAACTTTAAAATATGCAAAAAGCAATTCAAATATAATCATCTTTACGGCTAAAACTAATAACTTTACAGCAAAAATTCAGTGTACTTCTCCCCCTAAATGCTACGCATTATAGGTGGAGCCTCCTTACGAGAAGATTTGTGGGTATTATCTCACACAACAAAACACAGCTCCTCTCCTCCATATTCGTTTGGAATCGGGAGATACGCTTTGTGCCGATATTTTTATGATGGTTAAGTTTTAACGATACTCGGTTTTAGAGAATTTAACATATCTTACTTGCTTACGCACTTTTAATTTATCAGAGAGAGTATTCTTTTTGAATTTTTGATAAAGCCAATAAGTTTTAGTGCCAGAGACTATCTTATAAAAAGCAAGAAGTGGTCTTAGTGACCACATCCGCAGTTTCTACTTCCTCAATGTCCGCCTTGTGCTCCAATTTGTCCAGTTAACTCTTCCTCAGGAGTTGCATCTCTTTTACTAACTACTTTAACTTCAAAAGTTAAATCTTCACCAGCAAGTGGATGATTATAATCAATTGTAACCTCTTTATCATCAAAATCAACAACTCTTACTGCAATAGTTTGACCATCAGGAGTTTGTCCATAAAGAGTCATACCTTTTTGAAGTTCAATTCCTTGGAACTGCTCTCTTGGAAGTTTTTCAATAAGCTCTTCATTTCTCTCACCATAAGCCTCTTTTGCAGGCACTACTACAACTTTTTCTTCACCAACTTCCATTTTCTCAACTTCTTTTTCAAGACCTGGGATAATTTGACCTTTTCCAGCTATAAATTCAAGAGGAGCTCCTCCTTTATTAGAATCAACAACTTCACCTTTTGAATTTTTAACCGTATATTCAATTCCATAAACTTTTGCCATATTTTTCCTTTTTTGTGTTATAACTTTTAATTATATCAAATTATTGCAGCTTTGACAACTCATTTTTTGCAAGTTTTGCATATTTTGAATTTGGGAAATCTCTAATTAACTTTTCAAAAGTAAGTTTTGCTAACTTTTTATTTCCAATCTTCTCAAAAGATAAAGCTGTATGATAGAGTAAAATTGGAGTAAAGTAAGTTTTTTTAGGATAAATCTCTACACTCTTTTTATAATAAGCCAAAGCACTATTATAATCCCCTCTTTTATAAGCAATCTCTCCTAAATAAAAAGCGCTTGAAGCTGGGGCATAATTTTTGCTAAGAGTGTATAAAAAGTACTCTTTTGCTTTTTCATACTTACCTTCCCTAAAAAACTCTTTTGCTTTTTTAAGAGCTTCTTTTGGAGTTGGAGGTTTTTGATTTTTTAGCTGACGAATAATTGTATTAATAGCTTCTTTTAAAGCCATATAATTTTCATTTTGTTGCTTTGCCATATTCAAGATATTTTGCTCAACAGAAGCTACATTCCCTTCTAATTGCAAAACTCTCTCTTCTAACTTTTTTAGTTTGTTATTAATAATTGCAATATCTTCTTTATTTTTAGTTACATCTTTTCTCAAAGAAGCAATTTCAGTTTTTAAAGAGTTTACTTCATCTACCAATGTTTGAAATGCCGCAACTTTTACATTCAAATTATTTAACTGCTCATCATACTTCACAACTTCTAATTGAAGCTTTTTTTGAACATTTTGAAGTTCTTTTTTAAGAGTTTCTATTGCTTTTTTATTATTTAAAATTGCTCTCTCTTGGGGAGTTAATCCATAAGGCTCTCCATTCTCAGCCGATTGAATACCAGCACCAAACGGATTTACTTCTGCTAAAAGAAAAAAAGGGAGGAAAATAAGAATTTTTTTCATCTAATCCCTTTAACTATGGAAGATAAGTAAAGTTATCTCTCCTATTTTTAGCCCAGCACCATTTTGCATGAGCCGTACAAACAGGATTTAACTCTCCATAACTAATAATAGTAAGTTGATTTGGGTCAACTCCAAGTTTAATTAAAGCATTTTTTACGCTATTTGCTCTTCTAATTCCAAGTCCATAGTTATACTCTTCTGTCCCCCATTCATCACAGTTACCCTCAATTCTAATTGTATATTTTCCAGGATGAGACTTTATTAAATCAGCAAGTTTTTGCACTTTTGGCCATTGATCTTGTCTGATATTGTATTTATCAAAATCAAAGTAAACAACTATATCTGCCACATTTTGAGCAAATTGTTTTTCATTTTCTTGTTTTTGTTTAATATTTTGTGCAAGTTTAATTTTTTCTTGTTGTACCTTTTCATTTACTTCACTTTTTTGAGTTTGAGTAGGTTTATTTTGCTCATTTTGAACTACTTTTTGTTGAGTTTGATTTGTTTCTAACTGAGCATTTTCTAAATTTGGTTGCTTATTTGAACACCCAAGCATCAATAAAACTGCTGCTACTCCGCTAATAAGACCTAACTTTTTAATCATTTTTTCTCCTTTTACCAATCAAATGATTGAAGTTTTTTAGTTAGAGGATAATAGAAAATTTTATCCTCATTTAAGCGTATTATACCAATTTTACTTGCAAAATTCTCTTTTTTTATAAACATAACAGAAGTTCCATTTACAGAAAAGTTTGGAAAATTATTTTGCCCTTTCATAGTAAGTCTTCTAAGCCCTTCGCTATCAATATCAATTAAAAAGAGATTAAAAGTATTTGGTCCAAACGCATTATTTGTTTCTCTACTACTTATCACTAATTTATTTTTATAAACATCAAGCCCTATTTGATTTTTACCATGAGCTAACAACCTAATAACATTACCAGTTGTTAAATTTTTTTCAAACACACAAGGAGTTCCAAATCTATCAGAAACAAAAGCAATCGCATCATCTCCTAAAAATTTCCCACTCACATCAATTCCAGGATAAGTAGTAATTTGTTTTAAAGAGTGAGATTTTAAATTATAGATATAAATATCAGGCTCTCCATTTTTTGCCATAGTAAGCAAAAGATTATCTCCTTTAACATCGGAGACTACAAGCATCCCTGGACTTTGCATAATTTTTGTTAATTTTCCAGTATAAATATCAAATTTATAAAGCTCAGGTAGAGTATTTAACTTAGTAAAATAAATCGTCCTTTGATTTTTATCCGCCCATTTTGGAAAAATATTAAGCCCACCAGTAATAATTCTTTTTTTATAAGTTAGAGTATAATCTCCAAGATAAATTGAAGATTGTCTTGGAGCCGTTAACATAGCATAAACTACTTTTCTTATTAAAAATCCAGCTGGTTGCAAACTAAAATAGTTATTCAAATCATAAATTGCCCTATGCACTAAAAATGGATAAAACGAAGGTGAGTTTGATTTATAATTTTTAATTAAAATCGGACTCTCATCTCTTATGTAAGTCACTTTTAAACTATTTCCTTGATACTCAAACTTAACTTTAAAGTTTGAACCTTTATCCAAAATAAAATGGTCCAAAACATTAAAATCATTATTAATCAACTTTGCAACTTTACCAGGAGCCTCAATCTCTACCCCAATAACTGGCTTCTCATCCAAATACTTTGTAATAACAAATTCCTTTGCAAAAATAAAAACCCCAATTAATAAAATCAATAACTTTTTCATTTCTTAACCTTTGTTTGAAGTAAAACATCTAAATTAAAACTCTCTTTTCCTAAATCCAAACTTTGAAGCCCCTCAATCAATTTCTTTTGAGAAGCTTCATCTAAATTCGTATCTAAAATTCTAACAAAAATTTTACCATTTTTATTAACAATATTTACTCTTGCCCACTCTTGTGGCACACTTGAAAAACTATACCAAAATTCTTGAATTTTACCAAGAATCAAATCAATCTTATCAGCTCCAAGAGGCTTTGCACTATTATCTTTATAAGAGACTTCAACTTTTATTAAATTCACTTTATTTAAAGAACTCTCAACCTTTTTTAAAGTCTCTCCTTTAAATCTACTCATTTCAAGTTTTTGAAGCTTTGGAGGTGATGTTGGGACATTAGCTTCTACATTTTGGAAAATATCTTTAAATCCAACTTCCCCGCCTCTTTCAATATTTGTTTTTGAACCTACCTTTTTAGGAGTTTTAGCAACCTTAACCGGTTTTGGCACACTTTTTTTAGGTTTTGGATGAGGAACTTTTATCTCTTTTTTTGCAACTTTTCTTATCTTCTTAACCTTTTTAATATGTGGCTTATTACCTTTGGCTTTAATAATAGCCGTATGAATAAAAACTTTCCTTTCTTTTTTAGGAGTTGCAAAAATTACCCATTTAACAAAAATAAAAACTATTATAGAATAGACTATTAAAGTTAAAATTAAAGATACAATCAATCTCATTTAGTAAGAAGCCCTATTTGAGTAAATCCAGTTTTCACAACGCTTGCATAAACTCTCATAAAAGTGCCATATTTTATATCTTTATCAGCGGCAATATAAACTAATGAATTTTTATTATATTTACCAAATTTTAGATTAAACTCTTCTAAAAAATTTTTTAAACTAAGTTTCATTCCATTTACTATTACATATTTAGAATTTGGGATAGTAATTGTAATAGTAGCTTTTTTTGCCGCGGGAGTAGTTTTACTCCCCTCTGGCAAATTAACTGTCTTTTCTTGATAAGTAGAAACTGTAACACTTACCATAAGAATTGCTAACAACACAAGCATAATATCAACAAATGGAGTAATGTTTAATTCTGGCTTTTTCATTTGCTTAGATAAATATCCTTTTCCATTTTCAAAATTGCAAGTAAATCTTCTACTTTATCCATTAAAATTTGATGAAAACTATAAGCTGGCACTGCTACAATAATACCAATTGCCGTTGCAATCAAAGCATCTGCAATTGCAGGGGCTATCATATTAAGAGTTGAAACACTTTTCATCCCAGCAAAAGCATTCAATATCCCAACAACTGTTCCAAAAAGTCCAATAAAAGGCGCAGTTGATGCAATAATACTCAAAAATACAAGCCCTTTTTGAGCTTTCCTTTTTACTTCTTCTATACACGCATCAAAAGTATATTCATTAATTTTTCTTGCCTTTTGCAAACACGGATACAAAGATGAATTTACAGGAAAATTATCTTGCACCATATAAACCGCATTCAGTGCCTCTTGCTCTTTTTTTAGCCAAGATGATAATCCTAAATATTTATAAAAGAAAATAAACAACACTAAAAAAAGATAAATCGCTAACCACCCTATTACAATAATGCTAATAGGGTTAGCTAGGATGTTAAATGCTGCGTGCTGCACTTTCTATCTTTGCTTCTACTGCTGCTACCAATGCATCTGAATCGGTAGCATCTTTGATTAATTGTTTTGCTCTCTCAATAGCCTCTGCAATCTCACTCTCACTACTTCCTGCAACAGGCACCGCACCGTCAACTAATACATTAATATGATCCGGAGTAACTTCTACATATCCCCAATTAACCGCTATAACTTCCTCACCTCCATCAACTTTTTTTAAAGTAATAACTCCTGGATTTAGAGTAGTTACCAAAGGAGCGTGTCCATCAAGGACACCAAACTCCCCTTCACTTCCAGGAAAAGTAGCCTCTTTTATTTCCCCCTCAAAAATTTTCCCAAGGGGAGTTACGATACTAATTTTCATTTTTAAGCCTTTTGTTGCATCTTTTTAGCTTTTTCAATAGCCTCGTCCAAATCTCCTACCATATAAAATGCATTTTCTGGTAAGTCATCAACTTCACCATTTAAAATTTTCTCAAATCCTTCAATTGTTTTTTCAAGCTCTACATATCTACCATCAGCTCCGGTAAACACTTTTGCAACAAAGAATGGTTGAGAGAGGAATTTCTCAATTTTTCTTGCTCTTTGAACAATAAGTTTATCTTCTTCACTAAGCTCATCCATACCAAGAATTGCAATAATATCTTGTAAGTCTTTATATTTTTGAAGAACTTCTTGCACTCCTCTTGCAACTCTATAATGTCTCTCACCTACAATTTGAGGGTCAAGAATTCTACTTGTTGAATCAAGTGGGTCAACCGCTGGATAAATACCTTTTTCAGCAATTTTTCTATTTAAAACCGTTGTTGCATCAAGATGCGCAAAAACTGCTGCTGGTGCTGGGTCTGTTAAGTCATCAGCTGGCACGTATACTGCTTGAATTGATGTAATAGAACCTTTTTTAGTTGATGTAATTCTCTCTTGAAGTCTTCCCATTTCAGTTGCAAGTGTTGGCTGATATCCAACCGCACTTGGAATTCTACCAAGCAAAGCACTCATCTCTGCACCAGCTTGTGCAAATCTGAATATATTATCAATAAACATCAACACATCTCTATTTTCTTCATCCCTAAAATATTCAGCCATTGTAAGTCCAGTCATTGCAACCCTATTTCTACATCCAGGAGGCTCATTCATTTGTCCATAACAAAGGGCAACTTTATCAAGTACCCCACTCTCTTTCATTTCGTGATAAAGGTCGTTACCTTCCCTTGTTCTCTCACCAACCCCCGCAAATACAGAGTATCCAGAATGCTTATAAGCAACGTTATGAATAAGCTCCATAATAATAACCGTCTTACCAACACCAGCCCCACCAAATAGACCAGTTTTACCACCTTTCATATATGGACAAAGTAAGTCTACTACCTTAATACCAGTTTCAAAAACTTCCATTTTTGTTGATTGCTCTTCAAATGGAGGTGGATCTCTGTGAATTGACCATCTTGGCACATCAGCTGGAATTGGTTCACCCTCATCAATTGGGTCACCAACTACATTGAAAATTCTTCCAAGTACTGCTTCTCCAACTGGAACTTTAATGGGTGCACCAGTTGCAATAACTTTCTCTCCTCTTGTAAGTCCATCAGTCAAATCCATTGCAATAGTTCTTACAACATTATCACCAATTTGAGCTGCAACTTCTAAAACAACTTTTTTCTTTTTACCTTCAACCTCAAATTCAACAATTAACGCCTCATTAATTTCAGGTACTTTATCTCCGTTGAACTCAACATCAATAACAGGACCTAAAACTTGTATTACTTTACCTTCCATTTTACTCCTTTACTTTTTCTTCATTGCTTCAATTGCTGTTACAATCTCAATCAATTCTCTTGTAACATTCTCTTGTCTTACTTTATTATATTCAAGAGTAAGTTGTTTTACCATCTCTTGGGCATTGTTTGTTGCCGCATCCATTGCTTGCATTCTTGCACTATGCTCTCCTGCAAGCGAATCAAGCAAAGTATAATACATTGTATATTCAAGATATTTTTTTACTAAACTCTCCAAAATCATTTCATAATCATCCGTTGGTTCAACTTCCAAAAATTCTTCTTTTGACTCACTCTCAACTTCTACTGGCAAAAGCTCTTTTACATGCACTCTTTGGGTAAGTTTATTTACATACCCATTGTAAATTAAAATTATATTATCAATTTCTTCATTTACAAAGTCTTCATAACTTTTTTCAATTACTTCTGCTGCTTTTTCATAATTTGGAGCACTTGATAACCCCTCAATCTCTTCATACATCTCAATACCAACAAATCTAAAATACTCAATTGCCTTTTTACCAATTACCCTTAGCCTAATCTTAATATTTTTAGCTTTTAATTCATCTATTTTAGCAAGAGTAGCTTTGATTGTTTGGATATTAAATCCACCACAAAGCCCTTTATCAGCCGTTACGACAATTAAATCTACTTTCTTAACCTCATTAATCTCAGCAAAAGCTCTAAGAGAAATTGAATCTTTAATACTTGCAAGCTTTGCTGAAATTTCTTTGATTACTTCATCAATTTTTCTTGCATATTCACGCGACATCAAAAGAGCTTCTTCTGCCCTTTTGAGTTTTGCAGTTGATACGAGCTTCATAGCTCGCGTCGTTTTTTGAGTATTTTTTACGCTAGTGATTTTTGCTTTTAATTCTTTTAAAGTTGCCATTTACTATCCTTCTGGATTAAACTGAGCCTTAAATTCTTCTAATGCTTTTTTAAGTAGCTCTTCTGTCTCTTCTGAGATTTTTTTCTCACTTCTAATTTTTTCAAAAATTTGAGGATATTTTGTTTCAATAAATGGATAAAGCTCCTCTTCAAATCTTCTAACCGCTTTTACTGGAATATCATCCAAATATCCTCTTGTACCAGCGTAAATAATTACTACTTGTTTTTCAACTGGAAGTGGTTGATGAGCCGGTTGTTTTAGAATCTCAACAAGTCTTTGTCCACGTTCTAATTGTTTTCTACTTGCTTCATCCAAATCACTTGCAAACTGAGCAAATGCTTCAAGCTCTCTATATTGCGCAAGTTCAAGTCTAAGAGTTCCTGCAACTTGTTTCATAGCTTTAATTTGAGCTGCACCCCCAACCCTACTTACTGATAAACCTACATTAATTGCTGGTCTAATACCTTTATTAAATAGGTTAGTTTCAAGGAAAATTTGTCCATCTGTAATTGAGATTACGTTTGTTGGAATGTATGCCGCAACATCCCCACCTTTTGTTTCAATAATTGGAAGTGCTGTTAAGCTTCCAGCTCCAAGTTTATCATTAAGTTTTGCCGCTCTTTCAAGTAATCTACTGTGTAGATAGAATACATCACCCGGATACGCTTCTCTTCCTGGTGGTCTTCTAAGAAGAAGTGACATTTCTCTATATGCATCTGCATGTTTGCTTAAATCATCATAAACAATTAAAGCATGTCTTCCATTATCTCTAAAATATTCACCCATAGTTACACCTGAATATGGTGCTAAAAATTTCAAAGATGCAGCCTCAGCAGCTCCCGCATTTACTACAATAGTATAATCCATTGCCCCATGCTCTTCAAGAATTCTTACAATATTTGCAACGGTTGATTGTTTTTGTCCAATTGCAACATAAATACAAATTACATCTTGACCTTTTTGATTTAAGATTGTATCAATTGCAACTGTTGTTTTACCAGTTTGTCTATCCCCAATAATAAGCTCCCTTTGCCCTCTACCAATTGGAACAAGCGCATCAATTGCTTTAATACCTGTTTGAAGAGGCTCGTGAACTGATTTTCTTGCCATAATTCCAGGCGCTTTTTCTTCAACATATCTATACTCAGCCGCTTCAATTGGTCCTTTACCATCAATTGGTTCACCAAGAGCATTTACAACTCTACCAATTAACGCATCTCCAACTGGAACTGAGATTAACTTCCCAAGTCTTTTAACTGAGCTACCTTCTGTAATTTCTGTCCCTTTACCTAAAACAACAACCCCAACATTATCAGTTTCAAGGTTAAATACAAGCCCTTTTTCGCCTGTTTCAAATTCAACCATCTCACCAGCCATAACTTTAGTTAAACCATAAACCTTAGCAATTCCGTCTGCTGAATAGATAACCTTCCCTACCTCTTCTACATCCACTTTAAGTTCAAAATTTTCAATTCTCTCTTTTATAATTTGAGTAATTTCCTGTACCACTTATACTCCTTTCGTTTAGATTGCTTTTAGAATTTGTGAAATTAAATTTTGCTTAATTCTATCTTCTAAAATTGAAACTTCAACATCTAATACATTCACATAAACTCTAATACCATTAACATCTACATCTTTTTTTGCAAGCTTAATTTCTGCATTAAATTTCTTAGAAAGTTTAACTTCAAGAGCTTTTATAGTCATATCACTAACTTTACCTTCAACTACACCCTCATAAACATTCATAAGATTTGAGATTTCTGCATATAACCTTTTTGCAATATCTTTTAAAAGGTCAATTCTCTTATTTTCAAGCAAAATTCTCATAAAATTCTCAAAATGTTTACTCTCACATCCTGTGATTTGCTTTAAAATTTTTACTTTCTCATCAATTGAAATAATTGGAGATTTTACAAGTAAAATAAATTTTTCTTCTTTTGCAACTGCTGCTAACTTGCTAATTGCTTCATAAATTTTTATAAGCTCATCTTTATCAACTGCTTGAATAAGTGCTTTTACATATTTATCAACTACCATTTTACGCCTTTAAAATAAGTTTTGCTGCATCTTCGCTTGTAATATGCACATCTTTTAACACATCTTTCATAAACTCTTTAACAGCTTCTTGGCGTGCTTTTTTCATTGTAGTTTCTTTAAATTCAGCAAAATGCTTATTCATAATCTCAATTTCTTCTTCTGCTTGAAGATGAATTTTATTTTTAATATATTCAGCCTCTCTTTTTGCATTCGCAATAATCTCTTCTGCTAATCTTTTAGCCTCCGCAAGCTCAGCTTTTAGTGCTTCTTTTCTTGCTTTTGCCTCTCTTAATTTTTCTTCTACTTCTTGAAATCTTTTAGCAATTCTCTCTCTTCTCTCTTCAAAAAATCTTTTAACCTTATCTCCAACTAAATACCATAAAATCGCCACAAAAATAATAAAGTTAATAGTCCTTGGGATAATATCTGTATGTCCACTTCCCTCACTCGCAAAAGCCACAACCCCTACTAAAAAGAGCAAAAACTTTTTCATGCCGCATTCCTTATCTTTTTCTCAACAAGAGTTTTAATTTCACTCTCAGATTTTTTAAGCTCATTTAAAATTCTCTCTTTTTCTCTTTGTGCTTGAAGTTTTAGCGACTCTTTTGCCTCTTCAATCTCTCTTTGTTTTAGCGCTTTTAGCTTATTAGCCTCTTCAAGTGCTGCTCTTCTTGCAGTCTCAACAATATTTCTTGCATCCTCTCTTGCAAGTCTTAGAATTGTTGCAATCTCCTCTTCAAGCTCTTTTGTCTCTTCTGTATTTTGAGAAATCATAGCAAGCTCTTCTTTTAGCTTTGCCTCCCTCTCATCCATAAAAGTTACCAAAGGCTCAAACAACCATACCTTCAAAAGCAACATCGTTACCAAAAAGATACCGGCAATTATTAGCATTACGCCAATATTAATGTCTAACATTAAGGCTCCTTTTTTTGAAATTTTAACATAAAATTAATTGCCTTTTTCAAAAAATCTTATAACTTCCATAAATTTTCCTAAATTTAAGAGTAGTTTTGTTACCTTTTTATATAAAATCCACAAGCCTTCTATATGCTTTTGAAACTATATTTGAATTATCATAATAGATAATTGGCTTACAAAAGCTAACCGCCTCTTCTACTTTTAAACTTTTAGGAATTACTAACACTTCATCTCTCTCCCAAAAAAGCTTATCTCCAAAATCTCTTTTTAAATCTTGAAGAATTTGTTTTGAAAAATTACTATTTCTTATAAAAATTGTCGGCAAAATCCCTTTGATTTTTAACTTTTGATTTGCGGTAGCTTTAAATAAAGAGATAGTAGATAAAAACATCTTCAAACTCTCTAATGAAAAGACATTTGCTTGAATTGGAATTAAGATATTATCGGCAAACTTTAATACATCAATATTTAAAGGATTTAAAGATGGAGGAGTATCAATTATTACATAATCATACTCTATCTCTCGTAAAACATCCTCTAAAATAGAATTTTTATTCAAATAAATCTCATCAACTTTCAAAAGCCCAAGACTTGAAGGAATAACATCTATCTTAAAAGGAGTTTTAACAATTACTTCATTTGGATGTTTAATCTTTTTTAGAAGATGAAAAAGATTATACTCAATCTTCCTTACTCCAAGAGAAGTTGTAGCGTGCATTTGAAAATCAGTATCAACAAGCAATACCCTCTTCCCACGCTCAGCCAACACCGCCGCCAAATTTATCGCTGTTGTGGTTTTTCCAACCCCGCCTTTTGGATTTACTATCGCAATTATCTCCAAGAATAGACCTTTTTTTGATTTTTAACAATACTCCCATCCCAACTAAGCTCACCATCTATACCAAACATCCCTTTATACCTATCAAACTCTTCTTTAAATTCAAAAATCACATCCCCAAACAAAACCCCACTATCAAGCTTTTTTAAAAAAGCAGACAAAATTTTATCATTTTTTACATCAATATCCAACTTCCCAAACCCATCAACCTCAAACCGATTTAACCCAATCCCACAAATTACTAAATCTTTTTTAACCTGCGTTAACACTCCCCCAATCTTTTTACCATCAAGATAGATATCGTTTGGCCACTTCATTATCACTTTGCTTCCAAGTTCATTTAAAATTTTTTTAAATAAAAAACCAAAATAAATTGAAAAAGAGTGTAAAGGCACATTTTTATAGTTTGAAATAAAATCTCCAAAACTAAAAAACAGATTCCCCTTTTTTCCAATCCACTTATTCTCCCTACTCCCAATCCCATCTGTTTGATACTCACTCCAAACAAGAGAAGGTAAATTAAAATTATCTAAATTTTTAATAAAAAATTTTTGAGTAGAATCAACTTTATCTAAATAAATAATCTCCCACTCTCTCTTAAACTTCCAAAATACTCTCTCCAACCCTTAACCTTTTGCCATTAACAAAGTCAAAAGCACTAACCTCCTTTTTACCAGGAACTTGAACCTTTATAAGTTTTACTCTTCCTCTCTCACATCCAACCTCAACCCCACTTTTATCAATTTTTAAAATCTCGCCTCTTTTATACTCCCCATTTTCACTTAAAAACTCCATCTCATTTATCTTAAACTTCTCGCAAAAAATCCCAGGCCAAGGCTTAAAAGCTCTATATTTTCTATCCATTACCAAAGCGTCACTAAAATCAACAAATCCATCCTCTTTTTTTATCTTTTTTGCATAACTTGCAATGGCATCAATTTGAGGAAGCGGCTTTATGTTAGAGAAGTTTTGAAGAGTATAAATAATTTGATTTGAAGCAATATCCCCAAGCTCATCAAACAAATCAATACTTGTTTTTTTACCAACCTCTGTATAATCCCAAACCAAAATATCACCCGTATCTAAACCCTCATCCATAAGCATTGAAGTAACGCCTGTGAATTTATCCCCATTTAAAATCGCACTTTGAATTGGGCTTGCTCCTCTATATTTTGGCAAGATTGAAGCGTGAAGGTTTATACAAGGAGCAACATCCAAAACGCTCTTTGGCAATAAAAGCCCATACGCCGCCACTACAATAAAATCTGGCTTAAATCTTGATACATCTTCATCTTTTAAAGAAATTGGAGTTAAAACTTTTAAGTTATTTTCAATAGCATATTTTTTAACCGGAGTTGGAGTTAAAATCTTTTTCCTCCCAACTGGTTTATCAGGCTGAGTATAAACTGCTACTACTTCAAAATTTCTATTAAGAGAATCCAAAATCTTAACCGCATATTCTGGACTCCCCATAAAAACAACTCTCATCCCCTCTCCTATCCAAATTTTCCAGCAATATAATCTGCTGTATGTTTTTTCTTAGGATTTAAGAAAATCTGCTCAGTCTCACCAAATTCAATTAATTCTCCTAAATACATATAAGCGGTATAATCGCTAACACGGCTTGCTTGTTGCATATTGTGAGTTACAATTACAATTGTTACTTTATCTTTTAGCTTTGTTACAAGCTCTTCAATCGCAATTGTTGAGATTGGGTCAAGCGCACTAGTTGGCTCATCCATAAGCAAAACCTCTGGCTCAACTGCAATAGCCCTTGCAATACAAAGTCTTTGTTGCTGACCGCCGCTAAGCCCCCTTGCATCATCTTTTAGCCTATCTTTTACCTCATTCCACAAAGCCGCCCCCCTCAAAGCCTCTTCAACCTTCCTATCAAGCTCAGCTTTACTCTTTTTGCCTTGAAGTCTTAGCCCATAAGCAATATTATCATAAATACTCATCGGAAAAGGGGTTGGCTTTTGAAAAATCATCCCAACTCTTTGGCGAAGGTTTATAAGCTCATTTTCCTTTTTATATTCAAGGATATTCTCCATTTTGCCTGTTTGAAGGTCTTTTAATAAAATCTCTCCTTCATACTTATTCCCAGGATACAAATCATGAATCCTATTTAAGCTCCTAAGAAGAGTTGACTTACCACAACCACTTGGACCAATAAGGGCTGTAACTTTATTTTCATAAATTGGCAAGTTTATATTTTTAAGACTTGGCTTGCTTGCTCCGGCATATGTAAAATAGAAATTCTTAACATCCATTACCTTATCGCTCATTTTTTCTCCTTAACGATATATCTTCCAAGAAGATTGATAATTAATACAAAAAAAGTCAAAATAAAAGCACCAGCCCACGCAATATCTACAAGATGTTTATCTGGCATTGTTGCAAGATTATAGATTGCAACCGTTAAGCTTGGAAACTCTTTATTCAAATCAAGCGTAAAAAATTCGCTATTTCCACTGGTAAAAAGCAAAGGAGCCGTCTCTCCCACAATCCTTGCAAAAGCAAGCAAAAGCCCAGTCATTATCCCAACTTTTGCGGCTTTTAAAATAATATCAAAAATCACTTTATACTTTGGAGCCCCAATTGCAACTCCCGCTTCTCTTAACTCTTTTGGCACAAGCCCAAGCATATCATCCGTTGTCCTAACAACAATTGGTATCATCATAATTCCAAGGGCAATTGCACCAGCCCAACCGCTCATATGCCCAATTGGATTTACAATAATTGCATATACAAACGTCCCAATTACAATACTTGGAGCCGACATCATAACATCGCTTAAATTCCTTATAATATCAGCATATTTACTTCCAAAAGAGTATTCTTGAAGATAAATCCCAGCAATCATCCCAATTGGCACTCCTATAAGCACTGCAATAAAAGCTAAAACAAACTGCCCAATAAGCAAGTTTCTAAGTCCGTTATCCACTAAATCGTGGGTAAAGATATATAAATTAATTGAGCTTAACCCTTTAATTGTAAAAGTTATCAAAATCCAAAAAAGAAAAACAAGCCCAAGAATTGCGGCAAGGGTTGAGAGGATTAATACAACTTTGTTAATAAAAAGCCTCATTTTTTATCCCTTAAAAAATAAAATTTAGCAAAACTAATAACAATAAACGAAATTACAAATAGAATAAGCGCCAAATAAAAAAGGGCACTAAGGCTCATTCCACTACTCTCAGCAAAGTTATTTGCTAAAACCACAGGAATTGAGACTGTTGGGTCTGTTAGTTTTTTTGGAAGGTTAAAGACTCCACCAATCACAAACGCAACCGCCATCGTTTCACCAAGAGCCCTACCAAGAGCTAAAATCATACTCCCGATAATTCCTTTTTTTGCATATGGGAAGATTACATCTTTTATAACCTCAAACTTGGTAGCCCCCATAGCATAAGCTGACTCTTTTAAGACATTTGGAGTTGTATTCATACTATCGCGCGTCAAAGAAGCCATAAAAGGAATAATCATAATTCCCAAAACAAGCCCGGCTACCAATAAACTAACACTGCTTCCCCCAAAAATTTTTGCAACAAAGGGACCAAAGTAAAAAAGCCCCCACATCCCATAAATTATACTTGGAATTGCAGCAAGAAGCTCAATGGCAATTCCAACGGGCTTAGCAACAAAAGGTGGGGCAATTTCTGATAAGAAAATAGCAATCCCCATAGCAATAGGCACTGCAAAAAACATCGCTATAAGAGTTGAGAGGATTGTCCCAACAATTGGAATAAGTCCTCCATAAATTACTTTTGCTTTTGTAGGAGTATTTGTTTGAGCTAAAAAATCATTATCTGTTGGTATATCATTATCTTGACCTACCAAATCACTATCTGTTGGAATATCACTATCCGTTGGAATGTCAACATCCATTGGAATATCTTCATCATCATTTATTGAAGTATCACTATTTATTGAAGTATCCATTGAAGATTGAATCTGAGTTGAAGAGACTTGATTTTCCACTACAACTCCCCACCGCGGGTCTACTAAAAATTTAATTCCATACTCTTTTATAGCAGGCTTTGCATAAATAAATAAAACCACAAAAATACTTGTAAGAATCAAAAGAATGATTGTAGCACTAAATGCTGATAGCCTTTTAAAAAGAGTCTCCATAAAAAACCTTTTTTAATGTTATTTTAAGAAAAAAACTCCTTATTGTAAAGGAGCTATTCCTTTTTCTTTCCAATATTGTCTAACTAATGCTTTTACACTCTTTGGAAGTGGCACATATCCAAGTTTTTTTGCCGCTTCATCGTGATTGAATCCATAGTTAAAGAAAGTAGTAACTTTTTTATTTGTATCAGTTTTTTCTTTTGGAATTAAAATAAATGTTGCCGCAATAATTGGATAACCTCTTCTTGGATAAGCAATAATTTTATAAAAATCATTTTTTGGAGAAAATCCAGCATACGCAGCACCTTCTGTAAAACTTGAAGGAGTTGGGGCATAAAATCTACCATCTCTACCTTGAATAGTTGCCATTTTAAGTCCATTTTTAAGTGCATCGGCATAATCTACATACCCGATTGAATAAGCATTTGTCTTAATTGCAGCACTAACTCCAAAATTACCCTTACCAGCTACACTTCTACCTTGCTCATCAGTTGGCCAGTTAATAAGCTTTCTTGCACCATAATATTTTCTCCAAAGTGAACTCATTTTGCTAAGATAGTAAGTAAAGTTAAAAGTAGTCCCTGACTTATCGCTTCTGTGAACAAAGATGATTTTTTTGTGAGGTAGTTTTACATTTCTATTATATTTTGCAATTACTGGATTATCCCAATACTCAATTGTCCCAAGTGCTATTCCTTCAATCGCAACTTCACTCAATCTTAAATTATTAACTCCTGGCAAATTATAAGCTAACGCAATCCCTCCAACAACAGTTGGAAACATATAAAGCTTAGCTCTTTTTAACTCCCCAGGAGTTAAAGGTTTATCGCTCCCCCCAAAATCCACATGCCTTAGGGCAACTTCTTTAATACCTGTCCCAGAACCTGTTGCTGTATAATTTACTCTATTACCTGTCTCTTTATAAAAACCTTTTATCCATTGTTTATAAACTGGATATGGAAAAGATGCACCAGTCCCATTAATACTCCAAGCAAACGCACTAACTGCTAAAAAACTTATACTAATAACTCTTCTCATATCCTCTCCTTTTTCGTTTTTAGAATTATAAAAAAGAAAAATAACAATTTAGTAACAAAACATGATATAATTTTTAAAAAAGGAGCAAAATTGATTATTGAGAAAAAAATCAATGAGCTTAATGAGAAATTTTACAATTACATAAAAGCGATTGAAGAGTCTTTGCAAAAAAAAGAATTAAGCAATGAGTTTTTTTTAATTGATTTAAAAGAGTTTGACAACGAAGTAATCAAAGTAATTGCACTCTACCACCCCCAAGGAGAATTTTTAAGAGAAGCTATTGCGTTTTTAAAAATTACTTCATTTTTAGCAAAAATCAAAAAATCAACAAAAGGTTTCATCAAAAAATATAAAAACCCAAACGAAAAAATTGAAGCTTTATATCAAAATGCACTTAGCGCAATTACCGCTTTAAAACTTGCAGTAAAAAGCGAAAATATTGAAGATGCATATTCAAACATAATAAGCTATGAAAAGATAGCCGATGAACTTTATAAAGAGCTTGTTATTCAAATAAAAGAGATTGAAAATATTGACGAAGTTTTAGAGACTTTAAACATCGCAAAAAAACTTGAAAGAATAAGCGATAGCGTCAAAACAATCGCAAAATATCTACTTTTTGCAAAAGAAGGGATTGATATTTAATGTTAATAGCAATAATTGAGGATGAAGAGGATTTATTAGAACTTCTTGAATTTAATCTAAAAAAAGAAGGGTTTGATGTTGTTGGTTTTTTAAACACCAAAAAAGTTAAACAATTTTTAAATGAAGAAAATCCAGACCTTTTAATAGTAGATAGAAATTTACCATTTGTTGAGGGAGCAAAATTTGTAAAAGAGTTAAAAGAAGAGGGATATAACATCCCTGTAATATTTCTTAGCGCAAAAACAAAAGAGGATGAAATTTTAGAAGGATTTGAAGTTGGAGCGGATGATTATATTAAAAAGCCATTTTCCATAAAAGAGTTAATAGCAAGAGTAAAAGCAGTCTTAAAAAGAAACCAAATCCAAACTTCCATTCTCTCTTATAAAGACGCAAAATTAAATCTCCAAACCCATACTCTAACCATAAAAAACACTCAAATCCCTCTAACAAATGCTGAATTTACACTACTAAAAGAGTTTTTCAAATCTCCAAATAAAATTTTTACAAAAGATGAAATAGCATCAATCCTTGGAATTTCAAAAAATAGCGTCAATGTTGCCATAAGCAGACTAAACCACAAAACAAACTTAATAAAATCAATAAGAGGAGTTGGATACAAATTGCAATGAAAAGGTTAATTTGCAAACAAGAGATAGATTTAATAAATAAATTAAAAGAAAAGAATAAAAAACTAAAAAAAGAGATAAAAAAACTAAAACTTCAAAATTCTTTTAAAGACGACATAATATCAACCATCTCTCACGAATTTAAAAACCCAATCTCTATTATTAACGGATACATTGAAACAATCCTAAACTCAAACCTTGATGAAAAAACTAAAACCAAATTTTTAAAAAAAATCTACAAAAACACCTCCCGTCTTAGCGAACTTATTGATAGACTCTATCTTTTAACAAAACTTGAAAAAATAAAACCCTCTTATACGACTTTTAGAGTAGATTTAGTAGCAAAAGAACTTATAGAAGGGTTTGATGATAGAGTAAAACTTATCTCAACTCCAACTACAATAAAAGCCGATAAAAACCTAATAGAAATAGTCCTTCAAAACCTTATCTCAAACGCTCTTAAATATTCAAAAGATGAAGTCATAGTAAAAATCGGAGATAAAATTGAAGTAATAGATAAAGGCAAAGGAATTGATAAAAAAGAGATTGACTTAATAAAAGAGAAATTTTACCGCATAGCAAAAAACGATTGGGACAACTCTCTTGGACTTGGACTCTATATCGTAGAACAAATTTTAAAACTCCACTCAACAACTCTACAAATAGAAAGCCAAAAAGGAAAAGGAAGCAGATTTTACTTTGATATCACCTCGTTAATGAATAATTAAATAGTAGTATTGCAATAAGAACAAGTCCATTTTCTTTTTGATAATTTATCTATTCACATCCCCTACCCGTTTTTGAAATTGAGAAAATCTATTTAAATTAGTCTTGCTTTATAACTTACTTTCTTTATTATGAATTTATTATCACAATCCCCTTGGCGGGTCTTTTGGTTTCCACGATGGTTCACAATCTATTTTCATACCTGTCAAATCTGTCGCAATCCCCTTGGCGGGTCTTTTGGTTTCCACTAAAGTATATTTTAAGAATTAAAGATAAGTATGATATTAGTCGCAATCCCCTTGGCGGGTCTTTTGGTTTCCACATACAGACCTATAGACCAAGAGTAATCGTTTAAAAAGTCGCAATCCCCTTGGCGGGTCTCTTGGTTTCCACTAGATGACATAAAAATAATTAACGGAACAGATTTTAAGTCGCAATCCCCTTGGCGGGTCTCTTGGTTTCCACTGTTTTTGCAAGAAACCAGAAAACCTGAAAAGGCTCGTCGCAATCCCCTTGGCGGGTCTCTTGGTTTCCACGTTCTCTTCTTACTCTTTTAATTGATGAAGTAATTGATGTCGCAATCCCCTTGGCGGGTCTCTTGGTTTCCACAAAAACGGATACGTTGAGTATTGTGAGGAGTATATTAACGAGTCGCAATCCCCTTGGCGGGTCTCTTGGTTTCCACAGAGTGAAGTTAAGGAATTTAATGGTATAGATGAAATTGTCGCAATCCCCTTGGCGGGTCTCTTGGTTTCCACTGTTTTTGCAAGAAACCAGAAAACCTGAAAAGGCTCGTCGCAATCCCCTTGGCGGGTCTCTTGGTTTCCACGTTCTCTTCTTACTCTTTTAATTGATGAAGTAATTGATGTCGCAATCCCCTTGGCGGGTCTCTTGGTTTCCACAAAAACGGATACGTTGAGTATTGTGAGGAGTATATTAACGAGTCGCAATCCCCTTGGCGGGTCTCTTGGTTTCCACAGAGTGAAGTTAAGGAATTTAATGGTATAGATGAAATTGTCGCAATCCCCTTGGCGGGTCTTTTGGTTTCCACAGAAAACTATTAAGAGACATTTATACACCATACATGCAAAGTCGCAATCCCCTTGGCGGGTCTTTTGGTTTCCACATTGGTAAGACTCTGGCACGATGTTGCCAGAGTCATTGGTCGCAATCCCCTTGGCGGGTCTTTTGGTTTCCACAAAGTTGTTAAACATTAAAAAAGATTTTCTTGAGTCGCAATCCCCTTGGCGGGTCTTTTGGTTTCCACAATTGATAAACTTAAAAGAATTAACAATTCTAAAATATGGTCGCAATCCCCTTGGCGGGTCTTTTGGTTTCCACAGGTTTTGAACCTGGTGTATATGAGGTTGTTGTTAAGTCGCAATCCCCTTGGCGGGTCTTTTGGTTTCCACTAAAGTATATTTTAAGAATTAAAGATAAGTATGATATTAGTCGCAATCCCCTTGGCGGGTCTTTTGGTTTCCACAATGGGTTTTGCGTATGACAACTATACAGTTGTTACTGGGAGTCGCAATCCCCTTGGCGGGTCTTTTGGTTTCCACGCATGTGAGATTTAGACATTATTCGGGGTAAACCCCTGAGTGTCGCAATCCCCTTGGCGGGTCTTTTGGTTTCCACAGAAGCTATTAAACACATTGAAGAAGTATTAAAAGAGGTCGCAATCCCCTTGGCGGGTCTTTTGGTTTCCACCGTTATATGATGAAAGCAATTGGGAGAAAATACTTTGTAGTCGCAATCCCCTTGGCGGGTCTTTTGGTTTCCACAAATATAAATGGAATTATTTTCTTTGATGAAAGAAGTCGCAATCCCCTTGGCGGGTCTTTTGGTTTCCACAAAATTAAATGAATACAGAGAAAAAATGGTTGAGTTAAAGTCGCAATCCCCTTGGCGGGTCTTTTGGTTTCCACGGATATGACCTAGCAGATATTTATGGTCTGCTAGGTGAGTCGCAATCCCCTTGGCGGGTCTTTTGGTTTCCACAAATAAATGAAAAATATTTTGTGATTTATAAAAGTCGCAATCCCCTTGGCGGGTCTTTTGGTTTCCACTTCCAATAGATGAAGATACACATTTGGAGATAAGTCGCAATCCCCTTGGCGGGTCTTTTGGTTTCCACAGAGAAAAACTATTAAAAGAAAAGGAAGACAAAATCAAAGTCGCAATCCCCTTGGCGGGTCTTTTGGTTTCCACAAAGGCTTTGGAATTAGAACCAAAACTTAAATGTTATGGTAGGTCGCAATCCCCTTGGCGGGTCTTTTGGTTTCCACTAAGGAGAATAAATGGCAATAGTAAAGAAAAATTTCAATTGTCGCAATCCCCTTGGCGGGTCTTTTGGTTTCCACTTAAATAGGTTGCTAAATAATGAAGATTTTGTTAAAGTATGTCGCAATCCCCTTGGCGGGTCTTTTGGTTTCCACGTCATATTACTGGGTTCACATCCCAATAGAATGGGGTTCGTCGCAATCCCCTTGGCGGGTCTTTTGGTTTCCACTGTAAGAAATTTGGGTGAAAAATACAATTTTAAAATGTCGCAATCCCCTTGGCGGGTCTTTTGGTTTCCACAATCTATATGGTAATACTATCTTAGAACCAAAAGATTGTCGCAATCCCCTTGGCGGGTCTTTTGGTTTCCACTCATATATAATACAGAACCAACTACTTCATATAATATAGTCGCAATCCCCTTGGCGGGTCTTTTGGTTTCCACAAATTATTAAATTTTTGTTAAAAAAACTAAAGTTTTTTTGGTCGCAATCCCCTTGGCGGGTCTTTTGGTTTCCACAAATGTTATTGATGGAAAAACAATTGATGAAATCACCGTCGCAATCCCCTTGGCGGGTCTTTTGGTTTCCACAAAGCTAAAATAGTAAAAAATGATGATAATACTGACAATGTCGCAATCCCCTTGGCGGGTCTTTTGGTTTCCACAAAGAATTGAGGAAAGAATAAAAAGATATGGTTTTAATGTCGCAATCCCCTTGGCGGGTCTTTTGGTTTCCACAATAGCCTTCACCGTTGGGCATAATGCCGATACCCATCAAAGAGTCGCAATCCCCTTGGCGGGTCTTTTGGTTTCCACGGAGATAGACCCAAATACTAGAATGGAATTAGAAGGTCAGTCGCAATCCCCTTGGCGGGTCTTTTGGTTTCCACAGAGCAAGGGTGGGGGCAATAGCCTTCACCGTTGGGCAGTCGCAATCCCCTTGGCGGGTCTTTTGGTTTCCACAGCATCGTGTGTTGAGCGTAATGTAGTGGAGCTAGAAATGTCGCAATCCCCTTGGCGGGTCTTTTGGTTTCCACTAACTATACGAAAGAATATACTTTCATTAAAGCCTCTTCATCGCAATCCCCTTGGCGGGTCTTTTGGTTTCCACATATTTCTTATGAACCAGAAAGTAATGATGGTTTTAGTCGCAATCCCCTTGGCGGGTCTTTTGGTTTCCACTAACTATACGAAAGAATATACTTTCATTAAAGCCTCTTCGTCGCAATCCCCTTGGCGGGTCTTTTGGTTTCCACATATTTCTTATGAACCAGAAAGTAATGATGGTTTTAGTCGCAATCCCCTTGGCGGGTCTTTTGGTTTCCACGGATTAAAAGATAAACTTTATGGGTTAAATGTTAAAGTGTCGCAATCCCCTTGGCGGGTCTTTTGGTTTCCACTGAGTTATTTAGATAAATTAATCTTGTCAGGATACAGCGTCGCAATCCCCTTGGCGGGTCTTTTGGTTTCCACTTAGACGAACTTATTTTAGCTGGTTATAGCCTAGCAGACGTCGCAATCCCCTTGGCGGGTCTTTTGGTTTCCACAGCCCATAACTTTGGGACTTTTAAAGGAAACATTAAAATAAGATTAAAAATTTTTTTGCGACATTTTTGCGACTTTTTACCTAAATTTCGGG
>Ga0256836_1000418_pt1 | contig 22970 bp, 22 predicted proteins | sample 4561380metaG_FD_185974 | JGI IMG/M metagenome (GOLD analysis project Ga0256836, IMG submission 185974) | Hydrothermal vent microbial communities from Guaymas Basin, Mexico - 4561-380 | ecosystem: Environmental > Aquatic > Marine > Hydrothermal vents | place: Mexico: Guaymas Basin | collected...
TAAGCCAAAAGGCTTAGCTCATTTGTGCTGCAACTTCTGCTGCGAAGTCGTCTTCTTTTTTCTCGATTCCTTCACCAACTTCAAGGCGAACGAACTCAACGATCTCAGCAGTACCACCACATGCTTTAGCAGCTTTCTCAACAGCCTGTGCAACTGTTAATTTGTCATCTAAAACATACTGTTGGTTCAATAATGCTTGTTCTTGATCTAAAAGAGTATTGTCTAAAATGAAACGAGCAATTTTACCAGGGATAATTTTGTCTAAAATCTTCTCAGGTTTACCCTCTGCTAGTAACTCAGCTTTGATGTCAGCTTCAGCCTGAGCCATAACTTCATCTGTGAGTTGCATCATAGAGATGTATTTTGGAACATTTTTAAGAGGTTTACCTAAACGGCTTAACTCTTCATTCTCTTTTTTAAGTGCTTCGATGCGACCTTTTGTTTCACTCTCAACATACTCAGGGTCAAAATCTTTGTAGCTAAGTGTTGTAGGTTTCATTGCTGAAGCATGCATAGCAACTTGTTTTAAAGTATCTCTCATGCACTCTGCAGTTTTTTCAGAGTCACATTTCGCTTTAACAATAACTGCGATTCTGTTGTTTGAGTGAATGTAACCGTTCATAGCTTCATTTGGCTCAGCTTTCATTACTGCAAAACGGCGAACTTCGATCTTCTCACCGATTTTTGTAACAGTCTCAACAAATTTCTCACCATATGCAGAAGCGTTCAGTGCTTCAACATCTGCCGGCTCGTTGTTGAAGATCTCTTCTACTGTATCTTTTACAAGATTTTGGAAACCTTCATTTTGTGCAACGAAGTCAGTTTCAGAGTTTACTTCAACTACTGCTGCTTTAGAGAAGTCGTCAGCCATTTTATAACCAACAAGACCTTCTGCTGCAACACGGTCAGCTTTTTTAGCTGCTTTTGCGATACCACGCTCTTTAAGCAGCTCTTTTGCTTTTTCCATGTCTCCATCAGCTTCAACTAAAACTTTTTTACAATCCATCATAGGAGCGTCAGTCGCTGCGCGGAGCTCCTTAACCATTGCTGCTGTTACTGCTGCCATAATTATGCTTCCTCTGTAGTTTTTTCTTCAGTTGCCGGAGCTTCTGTAGCTGCTTCTGTTGCAGCTTCTTCAGTCTGCTCAACTTCTTCACCTTGACCGTCACGAAGTGCTTTACCTTCATTGATAGCTGCTGTCATTTCACGACAGAAAAGTTGGATAGAACGGATAGCATCATCATTACCTGGGATTGGGTAAGTGATAAGATCCGGATCACAGTTAGTATCTAATGGTGCAACAACCGGGATACCAAGACGACGAGCTTCAAGAACTGCTGTGTGCTCTTTTACTGCATCGATAATGAAAAGCATATCCGGAAGTTTTTTCATATCACGGATACCACCGAAATACATCTCAAGCTTCTCTTTTTTACGGCTTAACATTAAAGCTTCTTTTTTTGTAAGAAGGTTGATTTGACCGTTTTCTTGCATCTCAGTGATTACATCAAGTTTACGGATAGATTTTTGAATAGTTGGGAAGTTAGTAAGCATACCACCTAACCATCTGTTATCTACGTATGGCATACCACAAGCGATTGCTGCTTCGCGAACAGAGTTGCGAGCTTGTTTTTTAGTACCAACGAAAAGAATTGTTTGTCCTTCAGCTGCTGCGTCAACAACGATTTGATATGTTTGACGGAAATAACGAAGTGTTTTTTGAAGGTCGATAATATAGATGTTCTTTCTTACACCGAAGATGAATTTTTTCATTTTCGGATTCCAACGACGAGTTTGGTGTCCGAAGTGTACACCACATTCTAATAGGTCTTTCATAGTTACCATTTAAGGTCCTTTAAGGGCTTCATACGTGAGCCAGAATTTTTACCGGTTGGCTTCGGAGATGTCAGGCATTGACTCCCTATAAGAGGAAGTTGCACCGGCTTTTTGACATAACCTGTTAATATTTTCTACTACCAAGATAGAAGAAAAATCCGCGAATTATACAAAAAAAAGCTTTAAAACTAGCTTGATCTTACTTTAGCTAATAATAGATATAAGCCTATAAAATATAATAAAAAATTATACAACTAAAGACGATTTTTAAAACTATCTTTATATTATCTAATGTATAGTGTCGTAAAAAAGGGAAGATATGAACAAGCCTTTACTACTTTCAATGGCTGCTATAATGGTTGTGGGGACAAACCTTAATGCACAGAGTGTATATGAACGCATCCAAGCAATGGAGCTTCAAATGAAGCAGATGCAACAAGAGCTGGAACGTCTTAAAACACAAAACAGCAAAACAAGTGACAATGATGCAGAAAAAAACATAGCTCTAAACGATAAAGAGGAAGAGAGTGATGAAGAAGAGAGCGATGAAGATGAATTTGATGTTATTGAGGCATTTGAAGACATAGAAGAGGAGATATCAGATATTCATAAAGCCACAAGTGGAAATCACTTAAAATTTGGTGTTGACTATAGATTTGCCGTTGAAAATTTAAACTACAAAATGGCAGATGGATCAAAAGCTAAAAACAATGCACTAATGACCAACAGATTGTGGATAAATATGGACTGGGCTGCCACACATCAACTCAGCTTCCATGGTCAGCTGGCTTACAATAAAGCTTTTGGTACAAGAAGTGGATGGGGGAACAACAATGCAGGTTTTGAAACATTTGACTGGATTACCAATGAAAATGCATATGATGATACTTTACGTGTAAAAAATGCTTATTTTCTTTACAAAAACTCTACTTTCCTAGGCACAAATGTTCCTTGGACATTTAGTGTAGGGCGTCGTCCATCAACAAACGGACATATCATCAATCTTAGAGATGATGATCATGCCGCATCACCACAGGGACACTCTATCAATGTTGAGTTTGACGGACTGAGCTCAATGTTCAAGTTGTCTAACCTTACAGGCATTGATGGAATGTACGTCAAATTCTGTGCAGGGCGTGGCGGTACAAATGCAGCACCAAAGTTTTTCTCTACAACTGCAACTGGCACTGTTGTGCCAAATGCACCCTATGCGACACATAAAGGTGATCTATCCAATATTGATCTTGTTGGACTTATATTTAGAGCATACAGTGATGGTCAATATACTTTTGATACACAGTTTTACTATGCGAACAATCTCATAGATGCTGACATTAACAGCAACAATGTTATGACCGGAATGAAAACTGTAGGCGCTATGTACAGTGGTACGGCAAGCTTTATGGTCAATGGCATCGGTGATGGGATAAACGACTTCCTCGATGATACAATCTTCTTTACAAGTGGTGCTATGAGCAAAACCGATCCCCATAAAGACAAAAGTATGCTGGGTGCTCCGGTTGGAGAAAGTAAAACAGGTTACTCTTACTGGGTAGGAACACAATTTCCTTCACTTGTCTCAGAAGATGGAAGATGGGGAGTAGAGTATAACCATGGTACGAAATACTGGAGAAGTATGACTTATGCAGAAGATACAAACATAGGTTCAAAAGTTGCTGCTCGCGGTGACGCATACGAAGTCTATTTTACAGAGTATTTGGTAGAAGATATTTTATCTATGCAGATTCGTTATACATATATTGACTATGATTATACGGGAAGCAACGGATTCTTTGGTGATACGACAGGAACACCTATGAAGATTTCTGAATTAACAGGTGCTCACGCAGCTACAAATGTAGATAAAGCACAAGATATCCGCTTCTATCTACGTTACAGATACTAAAAAGAGAGCTCTCTCTTTTTAGTCTTTTTGCTCATTTTTGAGTTCTTGAAGCTTCTCTTTTACAGCTTGGACATGCCCTTTTACACGAACTTTTTCCCACTTGGCACGCACAATTCCTTCAGGGTCGATAATGAAGGTTGAGCGAACAACACCCATATACTCACGTCCATAATTTTTCTTAAGCTGCCACACTCCGTACTTTTGCATCATATCAGTACTCTCATCACTCAGCAGTGTAATACCTAAGTTTTTTTTCTCAATGAAGTTTCTATGTTTTTTTGTAGAGTCTGGGCTCACACCAATAATCACTGCATCAAGTGAAGAAAAATCCGGTGCAGCTTCTGTAAACTCACACGCTTCAGTTGTACACCCTGGAGTGTTGTCTTTTGGATAGAAATACAAAACAACCCACTTCCCTTTTAGGTCACGCAGACATATCTCAACATCATCTTGATTTGGCAGACAAAAGTCCGGTGCTTTTTGACCAACTTCAACAGTACTCATTTTTCTTCCTTTATAATAATTTTTTACTTCTAATCTAATAGACGAATAATAGCAGATAAACCCAAATACCACTAAAAGAGGTCAAAGAAATACCTAAAAAAGTTTTTACTGCCAAATCTCTGTGTGAGAGTGATGCACTTCCGGGGAGTATTCCTTTGTAAAACTCTCTGTTTGCAGTAACAATGGTACGTACCCAATAAAAAAGTGTTGCTGTTGCTATAGCAATATGCACTACCATGACAATAGATGAATACGTATGTGAAACCCCACTACCTAACATAAATGCATCAAAGCCGCCACTCACACGTACTCCTGTTTCAAAATAGCCAATAACTATTACAGAGAGTAAAAAAATAAGATTTTGTATTGCAGCATGTGTTTTATATAACTTTTTTCTTGCAAGAAGAATGCCACCATAAATAACGAGTGGTAAAAGTGCTACAACCAAAGTCAATAGATCCATAAAAAAAGGTGCTCGTGTACCCATGAAACCATCAGCAAACATATACTGCATTATTATTTCCCTTTTTTATTTTGATAACGAAAGTATATCACTCCAATAATAAGTAAAACTGCAACGACTGCTATAGTTATCTCTTTTAAGTACTCTTTTATAAGCTCTTGATTTTCACCGATATAATAACCCAGAAGTGTCAATATCAAAGCCCAGATACCCGCACCAAGCGTCGTAAAAAGAGTAAACTCCAAAAGATTCATCTTTGCAAGACCGGCAGGAATGGAGATAAGCTGGCGAATTCCAGGTACCAGTCGTCCGCTAAATGTTGAGATATGCCCATGCTTTTTAAAATAGCTCTCCATCTTCTCTAAAGCCTCATGTGAGATAAAAAAATACTTCCCATAACGTAGTAAAAACTTTCTACCAAGCGTCAAAGCAAGATAATAGTTTACAAACGCTCCTACCAGACTCCCACTTACTGCACTCATCATAATGTAGGTGATATCCATCTCACCCTTACTTGCCAAATACCCTGCAGGAACAAGCACAATCTCAGAAGGAAACGGGATAAAACTAGACTCTATGGCCATCATAATAAAGATGCCAAGATATCCCCAGTCAAATATTAAATCTACAAGCTGTTGTGCGAGTTCATGAATCATTGCACTTTTTCCTCTACATCTTTTATCATCTGATTTGCCACATCTTTTTTAGCATATTCAAGAAGTTTTTGACTCTTCTTCTCAAGCTGTGTCTCTTTTATGGCAGCAAGGAGTTTTGATTTTAGCTCATCTTCCTCACGCACGCACCATCCCATCTCATTATCAACTATAAACTTTGCATTATAGTACTGATGATCTCCTGCTGCGTATGGATAAGGAACATAAAAAGCGGGACAGCCGTTTGTTGTCAGCTCCCAGAGTGTTGAAGCACCACTGCGTGAGACGGCCATATCGGCTCGTTTAATAAGCTCCGGTAAATCTTTTGTAAAAGCGTAAAGTTCCACTTCTACTCCCAGCTTCTCGTATGCCTCTTTAACACGTTCATAGTCAGCCTCGCCTGCTTGGTGGATGATGGATATACCTCTTTTTTTGAGTTTCCAAGCCACTTCGAGCGCGAGATCATTTATTGCTTTTGCTCCATGACTTCCACCTAAAAAAATAATAGTTTGTAATGCCTCACGCAGGTGCGCTGTTTTATAAAAAATCTCTTTTACAGGGTAACCCTTTATCGGTGAGTTTTCATCATAAGCCGATATAAAACTCTTTGCAAAAGGCTTTAAAAGTCCGTTGAGTCTGCCTGTAACTGCATTTTGTTCATGAATAAAAAGCGGCTTGCCCAAAGAGAGTGCTGCAAAAGAAGCAGGTGCAGCAGAGAAGCCTCCCACACTATAGACAGCATCTACTTTTTGCTCTTTTAAAATCTTGCGTGAGCGAAGAAATGCTTTAAATATCTTATAGAGCGCTTTTAGTTTTCCTAATCCTTTTTGATTGACAACACCTGTTGTTTCTAAAAAATAGACATGAGAAAAAGCAGAGTCTCCCTCAAAGTACTTTCTGTCTTGGCCTTTTGTTGAACCGATAAAAACAGACTCATGTCCATCAGCCACTGCAGCTTCTACAATAGCCTCGGCTATCATCAGATGCCCGCCTGTTCCACCACCAGTTACACATAGTTTCATTTGTCATCCATTTTTGCTTTTTTACTTGCCATAAGCACCATTCCCACTCCAAAGGCAGACCCAAGCATAACGGAGCCTCCATAAGAGAGAAACGGTACCGATATACCCTTAATAGGGGTGAGCCCACTAATACCATAAGCATTGACCAAAAAGGAAAACGCCAACACAAGTCCAATTCCTATACTAAAAAGATAGATACTCATATCTTCTGCACGATTTGCAATCTTAAAGATGCGCTGCAGCATCCATAAAAACAAAAAGACAACTACAACAACACCAAAAAAACCAAACTCTTCGGCAAGACCGGCTAAAATAAAGTCAGTATGTACTTCAGATAAAAACCCCAACTTAAATGTTCCATTGGCCAAGCCTGTACCAAAAAACCCTCCGTTATGAATGGCGTTGAGTGAATTACCAATCTGGTAGGGTTCGACCTCAACAGGCACACGAAGCCTATCAGCTATTGCATCAGGGAAGAGTTCCAAAACAGAGTTTTGTGCTATGGACCACCATGACTTTATACGCAAAATCCTATGCTCAGCCGTGACTATAAAAATGACAACCGCCCCACCGATAAAACTCAAAATCGCCAAGAAAAAGCGAAAACTGCTTCCAGCAAAAATAAGCATAAAAAGCAGTGTCGCACCTAAAACAACGACCTGCCCCAAATCTTTTTGTAAAAAGGCAATGATAAACATCGCCGCTCCAAAGACAACTCCATAGGGTAAAAAACGCTTAAACTCATTAACAACACCCATATCATTATGATGTCCCAACTTGCGTGAGAAACTCCATGCCAAAAAGTAGACAAAACCAACTTTGAAAAACTCCACAGGAGCTAGTGAGAAGCCTGCTACTTTTATCCATCGTTTTGCACCACCAACCTCAGAGACCAGACTCTCAGGCAAAAATGGCATGGCTATCATCAAAAGCAAAGAGACAAAAAAGAGTGTAAAGCCAATGGGTTTGAGCCACTTGTCTGGATCTAGCTGAGATAAAGTAAAGATGATGATAATACCCATCAGACCAAAGATAGCCTGACGAACAACAAAATGAAAAGAGTTCACACCAAACAAAATAGTTGTATATGTAGTAAGTGTATAGGAAAGAATAATACCAATACCAATAAGAAGCACAACAAGTGTAAAGAGTTTTCTATCGGCACTCATAGGAACAAACTACTTGATTTTGTTGATTTTAAGAACAAACTCAACTTCTGGTTTTGAGATATGCAACTCTTTTGAGATTGTCTCAATAGAGACACCCTGCTTAAACAAAGAGATGATTTTTTCATCATCATTTCCGTGTATCGATGAAGGAATCGTGATCTGCTTTACACCACTCTCTAAATGTGAAATACGAGACTCTATTTCATTCTCTATACTTTCAATATTATGTTGTAATTGTTTAATAGAGAGTGCCAATGGCTGTACCATATCATAAACACTACGCTCTATCTCTTGGTATACCTCATCATCACTCATACGCTGCGGTGCTTTTTTTATCAAAGATTCTGTCTCTTTTAACTCCCGCTTCAGGTAAAAAAGTTCTCTGTTTAAATCTTCAACAACTGAAGCCACTGAGCGGATATTGCGTGAGTAATCAGAGTCTTTTGAATATACATAATATAAAAGATATAAAATAATCGCCGCCATGGCAATAACAATGTACTCAATATTGAAGCTAAAATTTTCCATTGTCACTGTTGTTTCTCTTTTTTCTCTCGAAGTTCTCGAATCAAAATACGCTCACGCGCTGTCATATAAGCTGCCCACTCTTTTTCATCTCGCTCATGCATCTTGACAATCTCTGCAAGTTGCGAGTCTAATGCCTTAAAAAACACACCGACATCACGTTTTGGATGCACAGGCATTGCTATACGTCCATAGTAAAGTTTCCCCGCTTCAAGGAGAGGCTCTTTAAGCTTAAAATGCTCAAACCCTATAGAGTCTATCTCTGCAGAGTGCATTAGTGAAACTCTCTTTGGGGTCTCATTTTTCAAATAAGCCTCAAGAGCATCTATTTTTCTGTGAAGCTCAACTACCAGCTTTAAAAGTACCTGATCACTCTCTGCTGTCTCCCCTCTTGCCTTTGCAAGTTTAAGCCACTGGCTTATCGGATCATCATCACTCTCACTGAGTTGTTGAAACTCTCGCTCAAAGGCTTCTTTATCAAGATCTGCTTCTGAGAACTCTATGCTTATTGGTGCGGGGACAAGTCTTGGTTCACTCATATTACCATCCTATCTAAAACAATTAATGCAAAAAATGCAATGCCCAGATAGCCGTTAACTGTAAAAAAAGCACGGTCTATCTGTGTAAAATCTTTACGTACAAGATACTGCTCATAAGCTAAAACAAAACCACTTCCTATCGCTGCAACATAAGCAAAAAAGCCCAAATGTGCCGCCCAGACAAAAAGCAGCCAAAAAAGAACTGCCAAGGCATGAAAGAGTGCAGAGATAAAAAGAGTTGCCTCAGCACCATACTTCGAAGGAATGGAGTGCAGTCCCTCCTCTTTGTCAAACTCCATATCTTGAAGTGAATAGAGCAGATCAAAGCCGGCAACCCAGAAGATAACACCCAAAGAGAGCAGCACTGCCCAAAGAGGTATAGCAGCACTAACAGCGATAACTCCGGCAATAGGTGCCAGACCCAGAGTAAGCCCTAAAAAGATATGTGCCAAAGATGAAAAACGTTTAAAGTATGAGTATGCTCCAAGAAGAATCAAAATAGGAACAGAGAGTGCAAATGCCAAAGAGTTTATAAAATAAGCCACCACAATAAAAGCCACAGCATTAGCAGCTATAAAGAGTAAAATGGTGTTTTTACCCAGACGCCCGTCAACATTTGGTCTGTTTGCAGTACGAGGATTTTTTGCATCTATATCTCTGTCTGCATAACGATTGACGCCCATTGCAAAGTTTCTAGCACTAAGAGCCGCTAAAATACCCAAAAAAAGAAGTTCAAAGCCAAACCAACCATCTGCAGCAACAACCATCGCTATAAATATAAAAGGTAAAGAGAAGATAGAGTGTTCAAACATCACAAGCTCATTAAAGTCTTTTGCTTTTTTTATTAAACGCTCCACATTCCACCCCGTCACTATTTTTTGTCTCATTTTACCTCACAATGCTTTAAACTCTGATGATTGCACTACGAAGTGCATCCATATATGCCTGTGTACTCTCTAACTCTTCTGCATCAGGAAGTCTTCCCTCTTTTGCCTCTTGTTCTATTTTTTGCATCTGTTCATATATTGTATCTATAAAAAGTGACCCGGCAGCACCTTTGATACGGTGTGCATATTCATAGACATCATTTGTATCTTGATTTGAAATTGCCTCACTTAAATATGGAAGGTTCTCCTCAAGAGAATCCAAAAAGGTCTTTAAAAGCTTCTTGGATGTCTCTTTGGAGAGTCCTAGTTTCTCTTTGATCTTTGCATACTGTGCATCTAAGTCTATACTTGGTGATAGTTTCTCTTTTTTAAACGCATAATGGTATAAAATTTTCTCTAAAGCATCTACTTCAATAGGTTTAGAAAGGTAGTCATCCATGCCATATTCAAGATATTTTTCTTTATCCCCCTCTATCACATTTGCTGTCAAAGCAATAATAGGTGTCTGAAGTTTCATCTCTTTACGAATGATTGATGTTGCCTCAGTACCATTCATAACAGGCATATTGATGTCCATAAATATCAGATCAAATGAAGATTTTTTTAAAATATTGATAGCCTCTTTCCCATTCTCTGCAAACTCTAAATGAATATTTTTGTACTTCTCAAAGAGAGATGCAACGAGCAAACGATTAACATCATAATCTTCAACAACCAAAACATCTAAATGAAAACGTTCACAATCTTCATCATTTTGACAAATCTTCTTCATACTCTTTTTATTTTGAGGTAAATCCTCTTGAGCACACAGTTCAAAATCTACAGTAAAATAAAACTTACTCCCCTTGCCTTCTTCTGAACTTACCTTGAGTTTTGAACCAAATGCCTTTAAAAGTTCAGAGCTGATGCTGAGTCCAAGTCCTGTTCCTCCAAACTTCCGTGTAGTCGAGCTGTCTGCTTGGGAAAATGGCTCAAATATTGTTGCTATTTTCTCTTTTGCAATCCCTATTCCTGTATCTTCAACACAAAAGTAGACCTTTTGATGATTATCTCTACGCTCAACAAGTTCAATAGAGAGCTTGACCATACCTCCACCAGGAGTAAACTTGATAGCATTTGAGAGAAGATTTGTTACTATCTGGCGCAGACGCAGCGAGTCACTTACGACACAAGGCCAAACATTCTCATCTATATCCAATGTATAAGTTAAAGATTTCTCTTTTGCGATAGACTCTAAAAGCTCAAACGTTGTTACAAACTCTTCTAAGAGGTCGATTGAAGTTTTTTCAAGAGTTATTTTTTCATTTGCAATTTTAGAAGAGTCTAAAATATCATTGACAATATTGAGAAGAAGTTTTGTCGAACTTGCAATGACATTTACATATTTTTGCTGTTTTTCATCCAGTTTTGTCTTTGCCAAAAGCTCAGAAAATCCTAAAATGCCATTCATGGGGGTTCGTATCTCGTGGCTCATATTTGCCAAGAACTTCGCTTGAGCGGCCTCTGCCTCTTCTGCTTTTTTTCTACTCTCTACCAAAGATGTAACATCTTCACGAATCGCCATATATTCAATGATATTATTATGCTCATCATGAATTGGAATAATAGAGCTCTTAACATAGTAAGCACGTCCATCTTTGGCACGATTTGCGAACTCCCCATGCCATATATTACCCTGCTTTATTTCATCCCAAAGTTTTTGGAATACCTTTGGTGATACAGAAGGGTCTCGAACGATACTGTGTGGTTTTCCAATGAGTTCTTCTTTTGTATAGCCGCTTATCTCTTCAAAACGTTCATTTACATAGGTGATAATCCCCTCTGTATCTGTACGTGAGATGATGACCGTTGAATCAAGTGCCTTTAAAAACTCATCAAGTTTAAATTTCGAAGCTCTAAACTCCCGCTCTTGCTCACGCAGCTCTTTTGTTACATAGTCTATAAGATTAAAGAGTGCACTGTCTGTCTTGGAAGCGGACTTGTCAACAAGTGCCATCTCATGACGTCTTTTTTGTTTCTCTGTGCCTCGTTCTTTCAAAAAGAGCATAGTTGTTGTTACGTTAAGTAGTTTTACACGCTCTTTATTGACAAAAAATTCACCATAGGTAAAAAATCCACTTGAAGGTGTAATAGTGTTGATAAGGCGAAAACTCTTCTCTAAATCTTTTCCTAAGAACTGTTTTCTCGCAATACATGAATAGATAAAACAGGCTTGCAGTTCCTCTTGTTCATGACGAAGCTTTTCTTGAAGCGTAAACTTGTTAACAAGTGTTCTGCTCCCTATACCGAAGCGAACCTCTTCACCCTCTTCCAAGTTACCACCATAAAGAATACTGCCATCTTCATACATCGTTAAAATAGAGCGTGCGACCAGTAGCTCACCTTCTTGATGAATCAAAGGAAACTCTATAGTTGAAGCCGGCATATTCTCAACTGCCAAATCACCGAGAACTTCTGCATAGATCTCTTTTACCGGACGATTGTTTATTTCATAAACATGAGCACCCTCAGACTTTGTGATAGTAAATGTCGGTCCAACCGCTTTCCAGCCAAGATTGTACTCTTCATAGGCAAGCAGATCCTCACCCTCAATGCTAACACATACAGCGCCACCACTGAAAACTTTTGTTCCAAAAATCGTAAATGTTTTTTTAAACTCCAAAAGATCCGCTGCCATACCTCCGGCAATGATGGCTTTGTTGTAGTTTAAAGCAGAAAGACCGTTTAAATACTCCTGTCCATTATGCAAGAGTCCGTCTAAAAAGCTGATCACACACTTGGTATCTCTAGTAAAGATCTGTTTGCCAAGTTGAAATCCGAGTTCATAAGAGTCACTGCCTATGGCATAAAATGAGCGAACTTTACTCTTTTGAAAATGAGATATACTTAAAACGGTACTCTCTTCAAGCATCTTCCCCTCGACAATCTCACCGGCAGTAGAACTGCCAACCAGTGTGGCATGAGGAAACTTTTGCAGTACCTCTTTGGCTATTTTTTCAATAGCTTCAGCCTCACGCAGCGATGTCAACATCTGTATCAGCAACTCAGATGCTTCTGTATCAATACCATTTCGTGTTATATATCTATCTAAGTCTTCACTATCTCGATAAATATAGTTATACTGCTTCATGCAAAATTCTTTTTTATTATATTTTACTTAAATATGATTAAGAACTTTATTAAAGGCAAATATTTTTTGAGGTAAAATTCATTTTGTAAACTAGAAAGGACCTTTTTATGATACGTGTAATTTTTATACTTTTTTTAACACTTTTTACTTTTAGTGCCTGTGATTTAAACACACTTTTTGGAGAGTCTCCTCAAGAAATAGCTGCTAAAAAGGCGGCTGAGAAAAAGGCTTTTGAAGAGAAAATCGCCCAGACAAAAGAGGTTCAGATCCAAAAGATAGAAGCACAAAAGAGTGCAGAACTTGCAAAAATCGAAGCGCAGACAAACCTTGCAAAAATGCAAAAAGAGCAGATGCTTGAAAAAATCCGCCTTGAAGCCGAAGCAAAAAAAGAGCAACTTCTGCTTGAACAACAAAAACAAAAAGCTGCCTTTGAAGCCAAACTCCGTGAGACAGAACATGCAGATGCAATGGAGATAAAACGCTATCTGCTACTTATTTTACTCGTAGTTCTAATAATTACCAGCTATTTTATCTATCTCTATTTCAGACAACGCCACCAAGATAAGCTCAGAGCATACCAAGACAACCTAGATAAATATTTTCACCAACAAGAGAACATGACAAAGATGCGTATTGCTGAGAAGATCATCGACAGAGTAGCAACAGGTGAGCTTGACAAAGACCAGGAGATTGCACTTCTGAGTGCCCTTGGAAGCAATATGAAAGTAGAAGAGCATCAGTCACTGCCAAAAAACAGTGCTGATGATGTCCAAGATGCCGAGCTTATCGAAGAGAAAAAATGAGTCTAAAACAGCTCGCCATCATCGGACCGACTGCCTCAGGCAAGAGTGACCTTGGTATAAAGATAGCCAAAGAGGTCAATGCCTACATTTTAAGCATCGATTCACTTAGCATCTACAAAGAGATAGACATAGTCTCTGCAAAACCCTCCAAAGAGGAGCTGCGTGAGGTCAAACACTTCGGTATCGATGAAATATGGCCTGATGAGCACTTCAGCGTTGAGATCTTCATTCGACTCTACCAAGAGGTGGTGCAAAAGTGTCAAGAAGATGGCAAAAATCTCATTATTGTCGGTGGGACATCGTTTTATCTTAAAAGCCTGCTTGATGGACTCTCCCCACTTCCTAAGATAACACAAGAGACACAAAAACGAGTAGAAGAGAAGCTAAAAAACCTCTCATTAGTTTATGAAGAGCTGCTTCAAAAAGACCCTGCATATATGCAAAAGATAAAGCCAAACGATCGCTACCGCATCGAAAAGGCACTTCTTATCTACGAAGCTTCAGGAATAACTCCCAGTAAGTGGTTTGCTGTCAATCCTGCCAAGCCCATTATAACGAACTTGCCTATCTATAACATCGATGTAGAGCGTGAGGTACTGCGTGAGCGCATCGCTCAGAGAACACAGAAGATGTATGATATGGAGCTTATAGATGAAGTATGTTACTTGGAACAAAAGTACACCCGTGCACCAAACTCCATGAAGGCCATTGGTATTGTCGAAGTACTGGACTATCTTGATGCAAGAACAGACAAAGAGGAGATGCTTGGCCTCATCACAACCCACACAGCACAGCTTGCCAAACGTCAACAGACCTTTAACCGTTCACAGTTTGCCAACATCACTCACGCAAAGCTTGAAGATTTGGAAGAGCTCATCCTCCAAAACTTCTAAAAAATGACATTTTGTCATATTTTGGCTCACGCAATGCTAATTTTCCTATAATCTCTTTATATAACTTGTATAAAGGATCTCCCTTTGGATGGAAAAATCTTGGTAACCTATAAAATACTCTGTAAATCAGACCTTAACAAAAGCATAACACTCGAAGCACTACTGCAAAACGAAAAGGTGCTCAAAGCAATAAAGAGTGAGTTTGCAAAAGGCTTTCGAAACATTGATGTAAAAGCAGCTGCAAATGAGTGTAAGATAAAGATAGAGACACAAAAAGAGCTGCACTCTTTTGAGGTGGACAAAAATGACTTTGCAGATATCTTAGTTCTTGCAGAAGAGCACGCAACAGCCAACAAACTCTTTAAAAAAGATTGCGAGCGTGTGGAACTTATAGATTTAGAGACACGCTAGTCTTTTTTGCATAACTCCCCGTAGCATTCAGGTCGTCTGTCACGCAGCAATCCCCAATACTCACGCTGTTTTGCATTCTCTACTAGGTCAAACTCAGCATAGAGTATCTCTTCTTTATCGCGTGAGGCTTCGGCAATTTTTGCCCCTGTGTAGTCTGTAATGAAAGATGAACCATAAAAAGTAAGCTCACAACTCTCTCCTACCTCACGGCCGTAGCGGTTTGCTACTACGACAGGAACGGTGTTTGTCGCAGCATGCCCCATCTGTACCCGCTGCCAGTGCTCTTTTGAATCAAGCCCTATCTCCGGCTCACTTCCAATGGCTGTCGGGTAGAAAATGATCTCAGCACCCTTTAGAGTCAATGCGCGTGCTGTCTCACAAAACCACTGATCCCAGCAGATGCCTACACCTATTTTTCCAAACTTTGTAGCATAAACTTTAAAGCCGGTATCACCCGGCTTAAAGTAGAACTTCTCCTCATAACCAGGGCCATCTGGAATGTGTGTTTTTCGGTAGTTATCCATCACACTTCCATCTGCATCGATAACGACCAAAGAGTTAAAGTACTCTGTATCAGCTCTCTCAAAGTAAGAGACAAGTAACACAACTCCAAGCTCACGTGAGAGTGCTTGGAACTCTGCTATAAGTCTGTTGTCTTTTAGAGGAGCAGCCCATGAAAAGTACTGCTCATCCATATCTTTGCAGAAATAAAGCCCTTCAAAGAGCTCTGGTAAAAGTATGATGTTTGCACCATTTTGTGCAGCCTCACGCACGAGTCTTTTTGCTTTATCTACATTTACAGACTTATCTTCGCTCATACTCATCTGAATAGCTGCTGCTTTTACCATGACTGCTCCCTAACCTCTACCAGTTACTTCTAAAAGATGGTAACCAAATTGGGTTTGAATTGGTCCGTAAACGACACCAACATCACCGCTAAATACGGCCTTGTCAAACTCAGGAACCATCTGTCCCGGTCCAAACTGACCTAAATCACCACCGTTTCTTGATGATGGACAAGTTGAGTACTGCTTTGCTATCTCACCAAAATCTGCTCCGTTTTCTATTTCTTGTTTTAACTCATTACATTTTTGTTCGCTATCTACGAGTATATGTCTTGCTGTTGCCCATGCCATAAGTGTGGGTCTCCTTTTGTTTTTTGTAATTTTACTACAATTTTGCTTACTTTAAAAACTATTAAATGCTTTAAGTAAATATAATTCGTATTATAATCTCATCAAAACTTGAGTACTATTCTCAACAAAACAATGGAGAAAATATGAAAAATATTATTCTAAGCCTTATTCTTGCATTTGCATTTATAGGATGTAGTTCAAAGAGCGATGAAGCGACACAAAACGCAGAACCTAAGCTTGTAGTGGGTAAAAGCCTCAAAGGAATGACCCTCAAAGACCAAAATGAAAAGAGTATTACAGTGCCAGAAGATACAAAAGTAATCTTCTTCTCATTTTCAAAACCAACAGGTCACGCTTGTAATGCATTTTTAGAGTCAAAACCTGCAAACTACCTCGCAGAGCACAAAGCTGTCTATGTTGCAGATGTAAGTGCAGCACCTGGCATTATTAAAAATATGTTCATCTTACCTGACTTAAAAGAGCTCGAGTTTCCAATTTTACTTATAAATGATGATACACTCTCAGCAGAATATTCTAAAGGAATGGACAAAGAGTCTATTGTTGTAGTAGAGCTTGAAGATATGCAAATCAAGGCTATTAAAAAAGCAAAAGATGAAAAAGAGTTGGAGAAATCCCTTAATAAAAACTAAATCTGTCAAAAGGGAATTTTCCCTTTTTTCTCACTACTCTTTCACTAATTTTAAGAAAAGTTTTTAGCTTTTTTCTATAATATAATAAAATTAAATAAAAAGGCGCCTTTTCAATGCAAAAAAATAGATATTTTCTTCTCTTTTTTTTACTCATACCTTTTGCAACAGAGCTCTGTGCACAAACGCTGCAAGAAACACTCAATGAGGTCATTCAGACTCATCCCCAAATAAAAGAACGTCTTCAAAATTACAAAGCATTTCAAAAAGACATTACAATAAGTAAATCAGAATATTATCCAAAGATAGACTTGAGTGTTAGTGCTGGACGTGAAAAATATACATTACAAAATAAAGAGTACTTCAACATTTATGAAAATTCTCTACGATACACCCAAAATCTCTTTAATGGCCTTGGAACAACCTACAGACTCAAAGAACAAGAGTTGCGACAAACAGCGGCAGCTTACAGCTATGTTGAGAAAGTCAACAACATCTCACTGACTTATGCTACTGCATATATTGAAGTTTTAAAAAACAGAGCGCTCATTGAAACTGCTCAAGAAAATGTAGATATTGACAAAAAAATACTCTCAAAAGTAAAAAAACTCTATAAGTTTGGATTGACAACACTCTCTGAAGTAAACAAAATAGAATCTTCCCTTGCTCTTGCTCAGTCCAATCTTGTTGTTCAACAAAATGCTCTCTTAAACGCTCAATACAATCTTGAGAAGCTTTTAGGAAAGTCTGTTAAGCCTTTTGAACTTGAAGATACTAAAGACCTCAATATCGATCTACCAAAAACAAAAAAAGAGAGCTTTGAATTTGCACTCAAGCACAATCCATCTCTTTTAATAGCCCATTATAATCTCAATCTGGCAAAAGCTCTTAAAAAAGAGAATCAATCTCTCTACTACCCAAAAGTTGATATAGATATATCACAATCACTCAACAACAATAGTTCTGCAACAGAGAGAAGTTATGACAGATTTCGTGCTATGGCATACTTTTCATACAACCTCTTTAACGGTTTTGCTGACAAAGCAACCGTAGAAAAAAATGAGATTCAAATCTTTCAAGAAGTTCAAAATATGCAAAATGTACAACGTGAAATCAAAAAAAATCTCGACCTTGCCTGGGCTTCACACACAAAACTCCAAGAGCAGAGACTCTACCTGCAAGAGTATAAAGATTTTTCAAAAAAGACGCTCAAACTCTATGCAAAAGAGTATGATCTTGGACGACGATCGCTTCTTGACCTGCTCTCTTCACAAAATGACTTTATTCGTGCCAAGGCACAACTAATCATTAATAGATATGAAATTCTAACAGCCAAATTCCAAATACTCGATGCAATGTCTCTTCTTCCACAAACATTAATTCATCCGCAAGCGAACAAAGAGATATATGAAAACGTACATTTAACAGCACACAAGAGAGGTAGATGATGTTTTTAACAGAAGTAGATAATTTTAAAATCGATGCCCTGCTGGATGCACTTGTTCTCTTTACAAAGAAGTATCATAAGCCATACTCGGCAGAAGCGCTGACAGCCGGACTTCCTGTAGAACCTGGGGCAGAGACTCCTGAACTTTTCTCTATCAACAAATCAAAAGGTCTTTTTTCACGTGCAGCTGCTCGAGCAGGTCTAAAGTCTTCTCTCGTGCGACGACCACTTAAACAGATCTCAAACCTACAACTTCCGATGATTCTGCTCTTGTCAAATCAAGGTGCCTGTATCTTAGAGAAGTTTAATAAAGACAGAAGCCAGGTAAAGATCATCATGCCTGCAGAAGAACCAATTGAGCAGTGGGTTGATATTGAAGATCTTGAAGATGAGTACATCGGCTACGGCTTTATGCTCAAGGAGATGTTTGATAATGAAGAGGATGAAAATGAACGTAACCTAAATCTCAAACAAAAACACTGGTTTTGGTCAACACTCAAACTCTCACTGCCAATTTACAAAGATGTTTTATATGCATCGCTCCTTATCAACCTTTTTGTCTTGGCATCACCTCTTTTTACCATGAATGTCTATGACAGAGTTGTTCCAAACAATGCCATTGAGACACTTTGGGTATTTGCCATTGGTGTTGTTATTGTCTATATCATCGATACTTTTGCCAAGTTCTCACGTACCTATCTTTTGGAAACCGCAGCAAAAAAGAGTGACATCATTATGTCCTCTATCATCTTTGAGAAGATTCTCTCACTCAAGATGTCAAGTATCAACTCTTCTGTTGGGGCACTTGCTAGTAAATTAAAAGACTTTGACACTATTCGTAACTTTTTAACAAATGCAACAATGGCAGCTATCATTGATCTGCCTTTTACTATTATATTTCTTGCAGTTATTGCCTATATTGGAGGTACGATAGTCTTTGTTCCTATTATTACTATTATTTTAATCATCAGCTATGCACTGTTTATCAAAAAACCACTCAGAGAGAGCATAGAGTCCACACACAAAGCGAGTGCAAAAAAGAACTCTATTTTAATTGAGACACTCAGTAATCTTGAAACCCTAAAATCACTTGGTGCACTCGGAAGTACACAGTGGAGATGGGAAGAAGCCACAGGAGAGATTGCAAGCCGAAGTCTAAAATCAAGAATCATCTCTGCATCTATCCCTACAATTACTCAGTTTTTAATCCAACTCAATACTGTTATTATCATTGTTGTGGGTGTATATAAAATCCAAAACTTTGAACTCTCAATGGGTGGGCTTATTGCCATAGTTATTTTAACAGGAAGAACACTTGCTCCTATGGGTCAGGTTGCATCACTTATCACTAACTATGAAGATGCAAAGATGTCGTATGAGATGCTCAATGACATTATCGCTCAACCGAGTGAGCGCCCTGAAGGAAAACAGTTTCATCAGATGCCGGAATTTAGCGGACACATTGAGTTTAAAGATGTTACATTCACCTATCCTGGTGCAGATATACCAGCGCTCAAAAATGTCTCTTTTACTATCAATCCAAAGGATAAGATAGCAATCATAGGTCGTATAGGTTCAGGTAAAAGTACCGTAGAAAAACTACTCCTTGGTCTTTATGAACCAGACTCCGGACAAATTCTTATTGATGGTATTGACATAAAACAAATTGACCCTGCAGATCTACGCAAACACATTGCCTATGTCTCTCAAGATGTAACCCTATTTAAAGGCACTGTAAAAGACAATATTCGCTTTAAAGCTCCTCACGCAACAGATGGAACAGTTCTTAAAGCTGCAACAATTAGTGGAACTCATGACTTTATAAAAAAACATCCTAAAGGCTATGAGCTTAAAGTCGGTGAACGCGGTACAGGTCTCTCAGGAGGTCAACGTCAAAGCATTGGCATTGCTCGTGCATTTGTAGTTGATACCCCGATAATTCTCATGGATGAACCAACAAGTGCCATGGATCAAATGACAGAGGCAAAAGTACTACAAAACCTCAAAAATGCGCTTAAAGACAAAACAGTTCTGCTTGTAACACAAAAGATGAACCTACTAGAGATAGTAAATCGTATAATCGTAATGAATGAGGGACAAATCATTATAGATGCACCAAAAGAAAAAGCACTCCAACAGCTACGTGGGGAAGGTTCTAGCAATGAAAAACAGTAACAAACCTGAATATAACGAAAAAGATTATGAGTTTATGAACTCCTTGAGTGCTGCTATGTTAGAGCAATCTCCTAGTCGCATAAGCAGAGTTATAAAACTATGGATTATTACTGCTATTATTTTTATTATTTGGGCATCTTTTGCAGAGATAGATGAGATTACCCGTGGTAGTGGTAAAGTAATTCCTTATGGACAAAATCAAATAATTCAAAACCTTGAAGGCGGAATTATTGAAGAGATACTTGTTCATGAAGGAGACGAGGTTCAAAAAAATCAACCACTCATTAAAATCAACAATGCAAAAACCACCTCTAGCAGCCAAACAAACAAACTGACATACAATGAACTTCTAGCAAAACGCCTGCGTCTTTATAGTGAGGCAAATGAACTCCCCTTTAAAGGTATGAAGACAGATGATCTTGAGCTTAAAAAACAGATAGAGCTTGCTCGTAAACTCTATGAGTCTGACAAGCTGGAGTTTCAAGCCAAAGACAATGCGATAGTACAACAGATAGAGCAAAGAAAACAGGAGCTGCGTGAGGCAAAAGCAAAGATACGCTCTCTTAAAAAATCACTCTCATTTGTTAATGAAGAGATAGCTATGACAGAACCTATGGTGCGTGAGGGTGTAAAATCGAGAGTAGACTTTTTAAAACTAAAACGTGAGGCAAACGGCATACTCAACAATATTGAAGCGGCAAAACTCTCTCTGCCAAGACTTGAAGCCTCTATACAGGAGTATCGAAACAAACGTATAGAAGCAAAACAGGAGTTTATCAACAAGGCTAAAAAAGAGCTCAATGAAGTAACAGCTGAGATAGCAAGACTCAAGACCCAGCAAGTTGCTTACAATGATCAAGTAAAGCGTACAATGGTTGTCTCACCTGTCCACGGAATTGTGCAAAAACTCTTTGTTCACACGGTAGGTGGTGTTGTAAAACCTGGAGCTGATCTTGTAGAGATCGTTCCACTTAACAACAAACTCTATCTTGAGATCAAAATAAAACCGAGTGATATTGCTTTTATTCATCCTGGTGCAGAGGCTATGGTCAAGATATCAGCTTATGACTTCTCTATTCATGGAGGGCTAAAAGGGAAGGTAATCAATATTTCTCCAGATACCATTACAGACAAAGAGGGTAATACCTTTTATCTTATCCATGTTGAAACAGAGAAGAACTATCTAGGCTCAAAAGAACACCCTTTACGCATCATTCCTGGAATGACCGCTTCTGTAGACATTGTAACCGGTAAAAAAACAGTTATGCAGTATATTTTAAAACCTATTTTAAAATCCAAACAGTATATTTTCACGGAGAGATAAGATGAAAATAGTACTTTTAAGCAATGATATAAACCTACTGCAAGAGTGGAATAAAAAAGATGATGAAAATGAGTTGATTATTACTGAGAATCTTGAGGAATGTAAAAAATTCCTCAAAGAACATACAGAAGCGCTAATAATCGCTGACTACGACTCTTATGCTTCTGAGATAAACAAACTCATCTCCTCAGACCAACTTTGTGACAATTTAATAGTGCTGGAGAAGATACCTGAAATACTTACAGGAAAGCAACTTATTTCTCATGGCATAAAGGCTTACGGAAACTCCAGAATGCTAAAAATCCACTATAAACAAATGATACAAACAGTAGCTTCTAAAAAAATATGGACCTATCCTGAGTTAACTGTAGCCCTTGCACAAACAACTCAAAAGTCAAAACTTTCAACAGAAGCACAAGAAATTATAGAACACAGACTCACAGAAAAAGAAAAAGAGGTTCTTTTGCTGATCTTAGAAGGTTTGACAAATGATGCTATTGCCAAAAAGTTAGATATAACTACACGTACTGTAAAAGCACATGTAAGTTCGATTTTCACCAAACTTCATGTCAATGATAGAGTTGCACTTGTTTTATTATTAATATCTTAACTCTCATCAATATGTACATCAGAACTTATCTCTAATGTAATAGTATCACCATCAAGTGTTCCTGTTACTTCTTGATAACTCTCCCCTGTCTCATTATCTGTTTTAAAATCACCTAATTTCCACTCAGCATCTTTTCCTTCTGTATTAAGAGTGATCGTATCACTTTCACCACCTTCAATGCGTAATACATTATTTTCATCAGTAATATCTAAGACATCTTCAAGTTTAATATTTGTCAGTTTATTCTCACCGTCATTCAAATTGATAGCTTCAATATTAAAGACTTTACCTTCTAATTGACTCAAATCTATATTCATATGATTATCAGAAGCGACCAAAGTATCAAAGCCTATGCCGCCATCAATATTATCATCTTTCTCGTTAGCTTCATTTTCATCTTGATCTTCTTCATCTTTATGACCTTTACCATGATGACCCTTGTGACCATGTTCATGCTCTTTATGTTCATCTTTTTCATGATGATCTTTTTTCTCATGATCATGTTCATCTTTTTCGTGATGATCTTTTTTGTCATGATCATGTTCTTTATCCTCATGGTCATCTTTTTTATGATGACCTTTACCATGATGACCTTTGGGACCATGTTCATGCTCTTTATGTTCATCCTTGCTATCAATATCTTCTAAAAACTCTTTCGTTATTTCAAAGGTATCATTCTCTGCATTTGCAATCTCTTCAGAAGATAGCACAACCCAATTATCATCTGTCGTTACAACTTGAAGGTTTGATATCTCAACACCTTCATCACCTCCGGTAATATCACTATCAAATTCAAGTTTTACATTACCATCTTCATCAGCCTTAGTTTCTATAGTTATTGTTGTTGTTTCACCTCTGTCAAGCTGATACTCCGTACCATTAACAATAAA
>Ga0256836_1000421_pt1 | contig 22903 bp, 26 predicted proteins | sample 4561380metaG_FD_185974 | JGI IMG/M metagenome (GOLD analysis project Ga0256836, IMG submission 185974) | Hydrothermal vent microbial communities from Guaymas Basin, Mexico - 4561-380 | ecosystem: Environmental > Aquatic > Marine > Hydrothermal vents | place: Mexico: Guaymas Basin | collected...
GAAATGGATAGTTGTTACGAGGGCGCAGCATTCTGTATGCATCTACGGTACGCTCAACATCACTTGCTTTGAGGCTTACTTTGATGTCATCAAAGCCAAGATCTTCTAAAAACTTGATGTTATACTCGGCACTTGCGACCATAGCCTCGGCAGTAGGGCCGTATTTGTTGTCAAACTCTTTTTCAAGACTGCCGGCATTGACACCTATGCGAATAGGAAGTTTGCGTTCCTGACATGCTTTTACTATCTCTTTTATCTTGCTTTTGTCACTGATATTTCCCGGGTTAAAGCGGATACAGTCAACGGATTCTGCTGCAATGAGGGCTAGTTTGTAGTTGAAGTGAATATCTGCAACAAGAGGCAGTGATATCTGCTCTTTGATGGCTTTTAGCGCGAGTGCATCTTTCATATCAGGAACTGCTACACGTACGATATCACAGCCGGCAAAGTGCAAGCGGTTTATCTGCTCAACAGTGGCAGCAACATTATGGGTATCGGAGTATGTCATTGACTGAACGCTAATAGGTGCATCACCACCGACAGCTACATCACCGACATATATTTTTTTGGTAGGGTGTCTTTTTATCATAGAGAGATTTTAGCACTTGTGGTCTAAAAGAGTGGTTAATTACAAAGAGTAGTGCAAATCTTTAGTGTGAGAATGAAAATGGTACTCTTTAAATGCAATGCGGTTAAGGACTCTATTTAGTCGTTGGAGAGCATTATTAAAAAAGTATAGCGTGAGCACTGCTAGAATTATAAGTGAAAATTGGTTTGTACCAAAGAGTAGTGTATATGCATAGGCAATTTCCACAATGACTATAATTTCCAAAAAAAAGAAGAGATATGCGAACTCTTTACCGTGTTTTCTTCGATCTTTACTATTCATAACATATACTCACATTTTTTATTATTTTATACATTGTAAAATGATTAAGGTTAATAAATGCTTAAAACTGTTATTAAGTGAAAAAAGAGAGAAAAAACTTCTTCTCTCTTTTAATTAAAAGTATATATTAAAATTTAAAATCTAAGTTAGTATAGACATAGCGCCCCGGTTCATTAAGAAGCATATTGTCCCCACCAGTTGTTACAAGTGTGAGATCAACATAGGTATTGCTTCTTGCATAAGTAATATTAAACATATTATTCACACCCAGGGTAAAGTCAAACTTTTTATTTACGGCATGTTTTATTTTTGCATTCATAACCGCCCAGCCTGCAAGTTCCTGTTCACCGTTGTCACTGTCTATATCGCTCCAACGTTTGCTTGCTTGAACTTCAAGCGTTGCGAGTGAATTATTTGCATACTCATAGTTAAGTGCTACATTCCCACGCAGTGGTGCAATGTCTGCCAGATTTGTATTTGTTTGACCTGCGAGAGCATGGTCTTTTTTCCCACGTTTATAAGAAGCTCCCATATCAAGTGTTATATCATCATTTACGTAATAGCTGCCACTAACTTCACCACCATAGATTTTTGCATCTATATTTTCAAAAATATTTGTAGTTTTGTTAGCATTGATGTAGATATAGTCTTTTAGATCAGAGTAAAAAACTTTAAGTTTGAGTTTAAAGTAGTCATTATCACTCTCAAATCCTGCATCAATCTCTCTATTTGTTGTCTGCTTTAGGTTTGGAGTACCTTTAAGGCCGCTTTTTTGAAAGTAAAGCTCTCTACCATCTGGAACACGAGATGCAGTTCCCACACCTAAAAAGAGTCTGTTTTCGTTGCTGAGTGCATAGCTTGTAAATATATTTGCCCCAAGTGAGTTGTAGCTGTTTGACTGGTGGTTAGCATTGTCATCTTGAACTTTCGAGTGGTCGTAGCGTACCCCGGCTTTCATACTTAATGCTCCATAGGCTTTTTCAAGCTCAGCAAAAAGAGCACGGTTTTTTGTTAAGGCATGGTCTATACTCTTTCCAAGAACTGCTCCGCTTACATTGTTCGTGTACTCACCTTTCCATGTTCTTCTGCTGCCATCAAGACCAACTAAAAGCTTATAAGTATTTAACTCAAAACTGTTTTTGAGTTTGAGCCCTTGCATGGTTGTCCACATATGGTTTGTTTTGTTCATCATAGGATTCATAGCAGCTTTTTTTCTATACTCTGTACTCATAGGATGGTCAACATCAGAGTAGTAGTACTGCAGGTTTACATTTTTGTAAATCTCTGAGATGTTTTTAATGTCATACGATATAGAGTAGATGTTTGAATCGTCCAAGATGGCATCCATACCTGTATTTGGGTACATTATATTATCGCTTCTGTTCGCTGTTACACTCAGACGAAGCTCTTGGTTTTTGGCAGTTGTTATAAAGGCTTTTGCATTTATTGATTTTTTCTTATAAGCCTGCATATCATGATATTTTGGCTGATAGGCATTTCCTGCAGCACCTGAGTGTCCGTTTGCTATGTATTTGTCAAGCTGTTGTGCCAGGGTGTTTCCATTACCATCATGATACTGGTCACTTGACTCCATAGAAGCCGTTACTAAAAGGCGAACAATATCATTGCCCCCACTTGCCGTTGCACCAAACTTTTTATAGTTCCATGCACCAAAACCAAGATTGAGCTGTGCTTTGAAATCTTTTGTAGGTTTTTTGGTCTTTATCTTCACCCCACCGCTGAGATTGCCGTATGTGGTGACATCGTAAGGACCTTCCGTAACTTCAATGGTCTCAATCTGATTGGCAAGTACGTGTGAGACTGGCGGGTCCATTCTATTTGGACAGGCTCCACAAACTTTTGTTCCATCTACTTCTACTGCGATATTGTCACGTTTTTGACCACGAATAAATATGTCATTGGCAATTCCGCTTCTGCGTGACATATCAATACTAGGTACAGAGGTGCTGAGTGCTGTTGCAACATCTGCTGAAGTTTGTGCATTTTGAGCGACTTCAGTGATTGTCGTGGATTGTACATCAATAGATTCTAGTGTCACATCAGCACTGTAGAGTGATGATATGGCCAAAAGAGAGAGAGTGAGTGTTCTTTTCATTATATTCCCCTTTTTTAATAATTAGATAAATAATAATAAAAGAAGTGTTACAGAAGTGTTAATAGATTTTTCTCAGTGGCAATTTTGCGTGAGTGTTACATCTTTGGCAAAATTCATAGTCACACAGTGAAGGGATCCGTGCTGGCGAATAAGTACAGCACAGTCAATAGGAACAACTTTGCGTGAGGGAAATGTTTTTGTAAATATATCAACTGCTTCTTTATCTTGGGCAACATTGTATGTCGGAACCAAAACAGCACCATTTACAAACAAAAAGTTTGCATAGGTGGCAGGAAGGCGTTCATTGTCATAGTAGATGGCATCAGGAAATGGCAGGGCGATGAGTTTAAGTTTACGCTCTTTTGCTATCATTTGCAGTTCTTCTTCCATACGTTTTAGTTCTTGGTAGTGTTCATCGTTTTTGTCACTACATTTGACATACATGACAGTATCATCAGAGATAAAGCGAGCAAGTGTATCTATGTGCGAGTCCGTATCATCTCCTGCCAAGTATCCATGGTTGAGATAAAGAATATGCTCAGCTCCGAAATGCTCTTTGAGCTTTTGGGTGATTTGGATGTTGTTGAGGTGTGGGTTGCGGTTTGGGTTGAGCATGCAGGCTGTTGTTGTCAAGATGGTGTCAACCCCGTTACTCTCAACTGCACCTCCTTCTAAGACAAAGTTGATGCTCTGAAGTGGTGCTCCATAACACTTAGCTATGTTGCGTGAGAGTGCATTGTCCTTTTGTGCTGCAAACTTACCGCCCCATGCATTAAAGCTGAAGTCTAAAAGTTTTGTTCTTTTATCTTCGAAAATGCTTAGTGCTGAACAATCCCTTGCCCATGTGTCATCTGTAGTGTACTCGACAAAAAAGAGATTTGGATGAGGTGTGAAATGTTTTTGCACAGCCTCTTTGTCATAAGCAACCACAAGGCAGGGCTGGTAAGTGATAATGGTGTTGATGATGTTGATGAAACACTTTTGTGCTTCTCTTAGATACTCTGCCCAGTCAGTATCTGCGTGAGGAAAGATGATTTGTGTAAAACTTTGTGCTTCAAACTCTGCGATTAATTTTTTTGTCGGTAACATACTGTATAATTCCCTATGGCTTATATAACTCTCAAGAGACAAAATTTTTTTCATAACTTAGATATTATTGCAAAACTTAGCAAAGGCAAAGATAAAATAGCCCTTGTTTTAAAAGATAATGCCTATGGACACGGACTGCGTGAGATAGCTTCTATGGCTGCAGAGTACGGCATAAAGAGGGCAGTTGTTCGCAGCTATGATGAAGCAAAGGCGGTTGAGGAGTTTTTTGACTATATTTTAGTTTTGGCAGATACTCCAAAAGAGTATAGTGAGAAAATTCGATATACCATCAATGACATAGACAGCATAGAGCAATTTGAAGCAGGTACAAAGGTCGAGCTTAAAGTAAACTCGGGAATGAATCGAAATGGTATAGAGCCAAGTGAGCTAGAGCGTGCATTTGAAAAGATAGCAGCAAGAGATCTTGTTTTAGAGGCACTCTTTACACATCATGCCTGTGCTGATGAGGCAGATGAGAAACATTATAAAATGCAAAAAGAGGCTTTTGCAGGTATTAAAAAAAGAGCAAAATCATTAGCCTCTGAGTATGGATTTGCACCTCTGCGTTATCACTCTTGTAACTCAGCAGCTCTTTTTCGTGAGCGTGATTTTGATGAAGATATGGCGCGCGTGGGTATCGCTGCATATGGTTGTTTGGAGATGCCAAAAGGCTTAGATACAGAGAGTAAAAAGCTGCTTCCTGTTTTGTCTGTCTATGCACAACGAATTTCAAAACGAAATATATTTGCCAATGATACGGTTGGTTATGGTGCAACTTTTGAGGCAGATAAAGCATACTGTCTCAGTAATTATGATTTTGGATATGGAGATGGTTTTTTACGAAGTGCATCGGGTTCATTCGTCACACCACAGGGAGTGGTATTAGCAGGTCGTATCTCTATGGATAACAGCTCATTTCTTTGTGATGAAGAGGAGCTGCTTGTTTTTGATGATGCCATATCGCTTGCAAAAGCAGCCGGCACGATAAGCTATGAGGCACTTACCTCACTCAAAAGCTACTTGCCTCGAAAGATTGTCTAAGAGCTTACCTTTACAATAGACTTTGCCATAAAAATAGCTCCGTCAATGCCTAAGAGTGCGAGCTCTTCTATCTCTTCTTCATCATTGATGGGAACAAGAATTTTTGCATCAAACAGATACTCCTGAGCGATGTTTTGAGCTGATTTTGCCAACTCTTTGGGAACTATGATATAAGCGGCTTGCAGATTGTGTGCCAAAATAGCCTCAAGCAGTGTTGCAGCGTAGATGCCATAGTTTAAGCTGTTTGCATTGCAGTAGTCTATGATGTCCTTATCATCAACAACATTCTCCAGATATAAAAGAGAAGAGGGAGGTGTATGTAAGATCGCATCGACATCATTTATATGATAAAAGAGTGGTGACTCTACCAAAGGGTGACCAAAGAGCAGCATTATTTATACGCCTCTATACACTCGCGTGAGCAGAAATATTTTCCGTTACTGAGTATGCACTCACTCACTTCAACATAGACACCACACTGGGCACACTCTATCATATCATTTGCTTTTGGTGCATCTTTTTTTGTCTCATTTTTTTGCTGTTGTGATGGTTTGATAGAACGTTTCTTAAAAAACATTATATAAACAACAAAGATAACTGCTGCAACAAGTAGTACTTTTAGTATCATAATTTTTCTCCAAGTAGTAGGTAGTGGCGATTTTCCCGCTCGATTATTTTATAGTCAAGCCCTTGTGTATCGGCAACCTCGTCAAAAACCTTTTGGCCTTTGTAAAAGAGGAGTTTTGACTCTGGTGTACGCAGGTGCTTGCTAAGCTCTAACAGCATTTTTGTATCTGTTACTGCGCGTGAGGTGATAAGTTCAAAAGGTTCACTCTCTACATCCTCTACACGTTTTTTGACAACGCTTACATTTTCAAGGCCAAGGTCTGCTTTTACAAATTGTAAAAAGCTCGCTCGTTTTGTGAGTGGTTCGACAAGCATTACTTTTGTGTCTGGAAGTGCCATTGCTAGTATGAGCCCGGGAAATCCGGCACCTGTCCCAATGTCTAAGAGCGAACTTACAGGTGGTAAAAAGCTAACAGGATAGAGCGAATCAAAGATAAAAGCATCGAGTGTAGCTTCATTGCGGGCACCTGTGAGGTTATGGATCTTATTCCATTTGTGTAGGTGTTCTTTGTATTTTTGAATATTGTGAAAGAAAGTATCCGGCAGAGGTACTTTGCTTTTTTCTATTTGGGTCTTTAAGTGCAAACAACAATCCTTTTAAAAAAGGTATTTTAGCTGAAATCTGTCAATGTGTAAATCATGAGTAAAAAATAAAGTTGTTTTTGCCTGTTTTCTTTGCTTGATACATAGCATAATCTGCATATCTAATAAGTCTCTGGGCATCATTACTGTCATTAGGGTAAATAGTGATGCCGATACTGCAAGTAACTCTCAACTCTTTGTCTTCAAGCTCTATGGGCATTTGCAGAGTTTGAACTAAAAGCTTGGCAATCGTAGCAATGCTCTCTTTAGAATGAAAGTTTTCAAGTAAAATCAAAAACTCATCACCGGCTAGTCGTGCTACCGTATCACTCTCACGCACGCATGTTTTTAGGCGTTTTGCAACTTCTATAAGTACTGCATCACCAACTTCATGTCCATAGGTGTCGTTAATCTCTTTAAAAGAGTCAAGATCTACAAAAAGAAGAGCAAACTGAGTCTTGTTCCTTTTTGCTTTAATGATGGCCTGGGAGAGTCTGTCATAGAAAAGAAATCTGTTAGGAAGTTTGGTCAAAGGGTCATAGTGTGCTTGATATGAGAGTGCCTCTTTTTGCTTGAGAATCTCTTTTTGTGCCTGTTGGACATTTGAGATTTTGATATCAAAGACAACATAGGCATCACTGTTTTCAAAGTTGATTTTATGCATAAAAGATTGCACACCATACGTTGTTGTATCTTTGCGTCGGTGCATTGAGATGTTCATAGCATTGTGATGCGTGAGCATTATGTTTTTAAAATGTTCTACTGTACTGCTGAGTACAGAAGTATTAATATCATAAAAGTTCATCTCTTTAATCTCTTGAAGTGTATAGCCCAGCTCTTCAAGAGCTCCTTTGTTCGCATAGAGGTATTTGTCTGTCTGATATTCAACGATGTAAATCTCCACTTGGGAGTTTTGCATGATACTTGAGAGCTCTTGACTTTTTTGCAGGAGTTCAGAGAGTTCTTGTGTCTGTCTTTTTACTTCATCTTCTAGAGACTCTTTTTGTTGTTTTAAAAGGGAGGTAAGTATTTCATTTCGTTGTTCATAGAGGTATAAAAAAATCATACTCAAAAGAATAGGAATGGTAATATAGATGTACTCAAAAAAAGTATAGGCAGTATGAGAGATACTCTCCAGTACCAAAATAGCCAAGATAGATATCGCGGAGAAAAAGAGTCCGACTTTTTTACCTTTAAGAAAAAATGCAGCCAGTATCAAAACGATATACCATGTGGTTCCGATGATACCTATGTTGCGAAAAGTAAATGTAATGAGAAAATAAAAGATACCCAATAGAAGAGGAATTATAATATCAATAGATTTTTTAGAATGTCTAGCAGCTATAATAGCCAAAAAAGAGATAAATGCTACTCCTAAGTCTGTATATGCCTGTGTATATACGCCACTCATATATCGCATAACAAAAAGAAGTGTCAATACCAATATCATAATACTTAGAATAGAATTCAGAAGTATGACCTGAAGTTTCACTTCATACTCATCTTTTCTAAAATCAAACCCACTAAGTAAAAAATTTTTGATATTCATGGTTCATCCTGATTTAAATTGTACATCAAAGATCGGTAAAAAGCAATATAAAGTGAAAAAAGAGTGAAGTTGTGTGAAAATATTTAAATTTTGTTTATCTATGTTATAATGAATGAAAGGGATATCTTATGACAAAGTTACATATTATTCATGCGATCGAATCTGCAGAGTCTTACCACGAAGAGCAACTTCAAAAGGTTTCTATGTTGTTAGAAGGCAAGAAGATTAAAAATCCTACTCCCCTGAGCAAAGAGGCGTGTAATTTTGGAAAATGGCTCTATAGTGAAGCTAAAGATATTCAAAAGATTATAGGTTCGCAGTTCTATGACAATATTGAACTGATGCATGGTTTTTGGCATACGGAGTATAAAAAAATATATGAAATCTTTTATGATTCAGAAAAAAATTCTATAATGACTTTTTTATTTGGTAATCGTAAAAATGTAAAACCGGAGATGCTGCAAAGAGCAAAAGAGTACTATCAAGAGCTTCAAGAAATTACACACAATCTTTTAAAAGCTCTTAATGTATCAAAGAGGAGAGTTTTGGCCTTAGGTGAAAGCTCTTTTTCTTAAGAGAAAAGTTTTTTCATTGCAGTAAAAAAGATTTTAAAAAGTCCTTTGTTCCCAACAAGGTCGTTGACAAATTCATCATAAGTTACACCTTTTTCTTCTAAGAAACCACGAAGATACTTCTCACTGGCTTCCATTCCACCCTCTTTTTCTATCTCAAGCAGTTTTTGATAGATAGGCTCCATTACATCAACAGCTTTTTGTGGTGCAGCTTTACGAAATGCAGTATGAGAGATGATATCGTTTGTTATAGGGTCAACTTTTGGTTGAAACTCCGTTACAACCCAGTAATAGGAACCATCTTTTGCAAGATTTTTTACGACGGCCATAATGTTTTGTGCTTTGTTGATGCGATCCCACATCAGTTTAAAAACAATTTTAGGCATATCAGGATGACGGATGATAGAGTGGGGTTGACCAAGCAGTTCAGGTTCTGTATATCCGGATATCTCTACAAAGTAGTCGTTACCATATTCTATAATACCATGTTTGTCAGTTTTTGAAACGATGTAGCGTTTTGGATCTAATTTGATTTGATTGTTTTTAGGTTCGGGACGTTGCATATTTACTCTCCAAAAAATCACTTTTAGCTGTATTATATACTTTTATTTATTAATTTAAGAAATTTATGTAATAATATATCTTAATCAATGATTAAAGATGAAATAAAGTGAAATAAGGCTATTAAATATGACAAAATCAGAGATGCTCAAAGCTATTGAATCAGCAGAATTAGTGCATTTGGATCAGATGCAAAAAATTATAGCGGCCATCTCTGGAGAGAAGGTTGAAGATCCTACTGCTCTTGGAAAAATGGAGTGTGAATGCGGTATATGGTTTTACTCAAATGAAGTAATGTTGAAAAAGATACTTTCCGTACAGCTATTTGAGAGACTGGATAAAGCACATGAGAAGTGGCATCAAGAGTATGTATATCTCTATGAAATGTTTTTTAAAGAAGAAAAAAAAGAGACTCTTTTTTCAAAAATTTTTAAACGAAAAATTCCTAAAGAGCATTATGACAAAGCAAAATATTACTATGAAGAGCTGCAACTTGCAACTGATGAACTGCTCAATGTTTCACTCTCTGCAAAACGAAGAGTTATGGCACTGCCTGATACTAAGTTTGAGGAGTTAAAAGCCTAAGTATTTCATCTGCTGCAATAGGCTTAGAATAGTAATACCCTTGAATAAAATGGCAATTGTTCTGTAATAGAAAATCTCTTTGCTCTTTGGTCTCTACTCCCTCTGCAATAAGGCGTAAATTCAAACTTTCTCCAATCGCAATAATTGCTTTTGTAATAGCAACATCTTCATCATCATCAGGAAGGTCACGAACAAAAGACTGATCGATTTTTAATTTTTTTAGAGGTAGTTTTTTGAGATACGAAAGTGACGAATAGCCTGTTCCAAAGTCATCAATTGCAATGTCAATTCCCATGTCACTTAAACGTTTAAGCTTTCTAATGGATTGTTCGGGATTACTCATCATTTGTCCTTCTGTTACTTCCAACTCTAACCAAGAAGATTGAAAGTTATAGTCTTGCATGGTTTGTAGCAGATAGGTGATAAAGTGATTATTACTGAGCTGGCGCATAGAGAGGTTGAGTGCCAGTTTCCCGGGATTGAGTCCATCTTCGTACCACTGAACAAACTGTTTCATGGCTTTTTTCATAACAATTCTATCAATATCAATAATGAGACCATTCTCTTCAGCGAGGGGAATAAACTCAACAGGAGGAATAAGTCCGATATTTGGGTGAATCCAGCGAACAAGTGCTTCCATACCTACAATAGTATTGTTGTTTGCATCATACTGTGGTTGATAGTAAACGACGAACTCTTCTTCTTTAATTGCATTTCGGAGTGAGTTCTCAAGAAGAACTTTTGAGAGTGCATCTCTTGTCATCTCTTCTGAATAGAACTGAAAGTTGTTTCTTCCTTCATCTTTTGCTTTATACATCGCTGCATCGGCGTATTTGATAAGATCATCCATATTTGTTGCATTATCAGGGTAGAGCGCTATACCGATACTGGCTGATATATGAAGTGTATGTATGCCGATCTTGATAGGCTCTTTCATATTGTTAAGAATTTTTTGTGCTACAGTTGCTGCATTTTTGGGAATCTTGATATTTTTCAGAATTACAGTAAACTCATCACCTCCTAGACGAGAGAGAGTATCTTCTTCACGTAAAGATCTTTTTAGTCTTTTTGTAGCTTCAATAAGTACTTTATCTCCAATATGATGTCCCAGCGAATCATTGATCTTTTTAAACTGGTCCAAGTCTATAAAAAAGAGTGCGAAGTTGTTTTTGTGTCGATTGGCTTCTATAATAGAGCGTTCAAGTCTCTCTTTAAAAAGTGTTCTGTTTGGCAATTCTGTCAACATATCATGATACGCTTGATATTGAAGTTCTTGAGTTTGTTGTTTGTATTGGAGTTCTAACTCTATTGTTGGTGAAATGTCAATATCAAATATGACAAATGAATCTTTGCCTTTATATTGAAGGGTATGAATATATGACTGTACATGATAAAGAGAGCCGTCTTTTCTCTGGTGAATACTACGATTAAGTAGATTGTTTTTAGAAAGAAGAGTATTTTTTAGCTGTTTAATTTCATCTGTTTGTATATAGGGATTGATGTCGCGTACATTCATTTGAAGTAGTTCATCTTTATTGTAACCAAGGGCATTACAAGCACCTTTGTTGACATAAAGATAGTCTAAAGTGTCTATATCAACGATGTAGATTTCATTGGATGAGCGTTCCAGTAGCTCTGCTAGCTCTTTTGCCTCTTTTTGAATCTGAATAAACTCAGTAATATCTTGTGTAGTACCTATTATTTTAGATGGCTTGCCACTCTCATCATAGATTACTTCTCCTCTGACAAGAACAGTAATGGGTGTACCATCTTCTTTTTTTGTATCAATCTGTACTGAGACAACTTCACCACTTTGCATTGCTTCTTGAAGCTTTTGATGTGCTAGTTTTTTGTTTTCATCAGAGAGTCTGTCCAAAAAGGTATTGAGATTAACAGGTGTTCCCTCTTCTATGCCATATATTTCATAACTTCTAGCAGACCAGATAGATTTGTTGGCAACTAAATCGACTTCCCATGAACCAAGACCAGAAACACTTTCGAGCTCACGCAGGACATTTTCTCTGGCTTTGAGCTTTTTTAGAGCAGTTTTAAGGTCATCATTCTCTATATCTATCGGCATATTCTCTCTTTACAACAGATGTCCCATTTCATCTCTTTTTACACCCAGATAGTCTTTATTGTGTTTGTTTACAGGCATTATAATCGGGATACGTTCTACAATCTCTACTCCACGGATAGAGTTTACCTTATCTGGATTGTTTGTAAGTAATTTTATTTTTTTAATATTAAAATGCTCTAAGATAAAAGTGACTATTTCGTAAGTTCTCTCATCTGCTGCAAAACCGAGCTGATGATTGGCCTCTATGGTATTTAGTCCCTTATCTTGAAGAGCATAGGCATTTATCTTGTTTAAAAGGCCAATGTTTCTTCCCTCTTGACGGAGATAGATAACCATACCACCCTCTTTGTCAATAAGAGAGAGTGCATACTCCAACTGATCTCTACAGTCACACTTTAAGCTTCCTATGGCATCACCTGTTAGACATTCTGAGTGTACTCTTACAACGGGTACTTCTGCGAGTTCTTTTGCACAAATGACAAGATGCTCTTTTTCACCCTCTTTAAATGCTTTAACTTGAAAGTCTCCGAATCTTGAAGGGAGGTTTGCTACGTTTGAAATTTCTATATTCATTATATTTAATCTTTAAAATGGTAAAATCTTTTCTTAGAAATGCAATTATAGCAAAATATAGTACAACAAAAGGTTTAACAATGTTTCAAAGATTTCGCCGAACCCGTCTTAACCCTCATCTTCGTGCTTTGGTACGTGAGACACACGTAACAACAGATGATTTTATTTACCCTCTTTTTATTCGAAGTGGTGAAGGCATAAAGACAGAAGTGGCTTCCATGCCGGGTGTTTACCAGATGAGCATAGATGTGGCTGTAAAAGAGTGTGAAGAGCTGAAATCTTTAGGACTTTACTCTGTTATACTCTTTGGTATTCCTGATGTTAAAGACTCTATTGGGAGTGACGCTTTATGTGAGCATGGTATTATCGCTACGGCTGTACGTGAGATAAAAAAAGCGCATCCGGATATGTTTATTGTGACAGATCTGTGTTTTTGTGAATATACCGATCATGGTCACTGTGGTATTATTGATGAAGAAAAAGAGACTGTTCTAAATGACGCAACTTTGGAGATTTCAGGGCAACAGGCGATTGTTCACGCAAAAGCAGGTGCGGATATGATAGCACCAAGCGGTATGATGGACGGTATTATTACCACGCTGCGTGAGGCACTTGATGGGGCAGGTTACAGTGAGTTGCCTATTATGAGCTACTCTACAAAATTTGCATCAGGATATTATGGACCATTTCGTGATGTGGCAGAGTCAACACCGAGCTTTGGAGATCGCGCATCATATCAAATGGACCCTGCAAATCGCCGTGAGGCTATTGCAGAGAGTATTAGTGATGAGGCACAAGGTGCTGATATACTTATGGTAAAACCGGCTTTGGCTTATCTTGACATTGTACGTGAGATAAAAGATGCAACAAGACTTCCAATGGCGGTTTATAATGTAAGCGGCGAGTATGCAATGCTTAAATTTGCCGGTATGAATGATCTCATAGACTATGAAAGAGTAGTTATGGAGACAATGGTGAGTTTTAAACGTGCAGGTGCGGACATTATTATCTCTTATCACGCCAAAGAAGTGGCAAAAATGCTAAAAAGATAGTATAATTAGCGCTTATTTAAAAATATGGAAAAGAATATGAGACACTTTTTAACACTCAAAGATTATACTAAAGAAGAGATTTTAGAGATTGTACATCTCGGACTTGCAATAAAAAAAGATTTAAAAGCAGGTATCTATAAAGAAGAACTAAAGCATAAAACATTGGCGATGATTTTTGAAAAATCTTCCACACGAACACGCGTGAGCTTTGAGACGGGAATGTTTCAACTTGGCGGTCATGCACTCTTTTTATCAAACCGTGATATACACCTCGGTCGAGGCGAGCCTGTAAAAGATACGGCACGTGTCATATCGAGAATGTGTGATATGGTAATGATACGAACATATGAACACTCTATGATAGAAGAGTTTGCAGCATATTCAAAAGTACCGGTTATCAATGGTTTAACAGATTCGTATCATCCTGTACAGCTCTTAGCTGACTATATGACTATGATAGAGTATGGTGTTGCTGATAATGCTGTTGTAGCATATGTGGGTGATGGAAACAATATGACAAACTCATGGTTGATGCTTGCTGCAAAACTTGGTTTTGAACTTCGTATTGCCACTCCAAAGGGGTATGAGGTAGATGAAGCAGTACTTCGAGATGCACTAGAGCTTGCTAAAGAGAGTGGTGCTGTTATAAAAGTGATGAACGATCCTAAAGAGGCAGTACGTGGTGCAACAGTAGTGACAACAGATACTTGGGCCTCTATGGGACAAGAAGATGAAAAAGAGCAGCGTATTAAAGATTTTGAAGGATTTATGGTTGACGGACTGATGATGTGTCTAGCTGATAAAGATGCAAAATTTCTACACTGTCTTCCGGCATATCGTGGACAAGAGGTAAGTGAAGAGGTTCTTGAAGCTCACGCAGATATTGTTTTTAGTGAGGCTGAAAACCGTCTTCATGCACAAAAAGGGCTTATGGTCTGGTTAGATAGACAAAGAGGGTAGTAAATGAAGTTTTTCTATCTTTTTCTTTTTTCTTTTGCTCTTTTAGAGGGAGCAACTGCTACGCAAGTTGATGTAAAGTATCAAAAGTCACAAAACTGTATGCCTTGTCATGCTCGAATAGTTAAAGAGTGGCAAAAATCCTGGCATGCCAAGAGTCATTTTGATAAAGATGAGTATTTTCGTAAATCTTTGGAGTATGTAAGTCGCAAGAGTCACAAAAGTCTCAATGCCACAAAAATAAAGTGTGCGAAGTGTCATAATCCTCGTATTATGGTAACGCAAACAGACCAAGATTATGAAATAGCTGCGGTTATGGGACTCGATAAAGAGAGTGAGGTAAACAAAGCTGTTAACAGTGATGCTATTAATGAAGGTATCAACTGTGTGGTCTGTCACAATATTGATGAAATTCACTATAACTATCCTAAAAGCAAACGTGGAATTGACAGAGTTGAATGGACACCATCAGGGATAATGACAGGCCCGTATAAAGATGCAAAATCACCATATCACAAGATAGTTTCACATGAATTTATGACTAAAAAAGCAAACCAGCTCTGTTTTGTCTGTCATGCAAATGACAGAAGTATTCATGGTGTGGTTTTTACAGATATGGAAGCCGAATATAAAGCCTCTAACTCTGATGAGAAGTGTGTAGATTGCCATATGGGACAAAAACATAAGGATGTGGCTGCAACTTTTAGAAATTATCATGGTAAAGCACGTGTACGTGATGTTAGAGCACATACTTTTAAAGGTGCACATAAAGAAGATATACTTAAAAACGCACTCTCTTTAGCACTCAAAAAGAAAAAAAGTGCGCTTTATATCACACTTGAAAATAAACTGCCTCATAATGTACCAACCGGTTTTGGAGCGCGTGAGCTGATTGTAAAGATAGAGTTTAGAAAAGCTGACGGTACTATTTTAGAATCTAAAGATTTTTCTTTGACACGTACATATAAACGGAAGCGTTCCAAGCCGTCAACACCGCATTTAGCAAAAAAACAGTCCAAAGATACATCAATTCCGGCAAAAGGTAAAAAGGTTCTTAAGATTTCACTGCTAAAAGATGCAAAACTTGTTCAAGTAAATGTTTATTACAGATTGGTAAATGATGAGGTTCGCTCTTTGTTAAAGCTAAAAGATAAACTGTGGGAGAAAAAGTTTCTTATAACTTCAAAAGAGATGAAGTTATAAGAAGATGTCTTAGTAGGCAATTCCTGTACAAGAGCGTATCTGCTCTATCATAGGAAGGGCTACTCCTTTTGCTTTAGCAGCACCCGCTTGTAAGATCTCACGCACTTCATCCTGATGTGCTGCGTAATACTCTCTCTTTTCTCTGTAAGGTCTGAAATACTCCCAAATAACATCATGTAGGTAGAGTTTGAAGTGTCCATGTCCCTCACCGCCACGCTTGTAGCGCTCTTGGAGCTCTTTGCACTCATCTTCATTTAAAAAGAGTTTTGCCATGTTGTAAACATTACAGTTCTCATACTCTTTTGGAGCTTCCATCGGTACATTTTCAGTTACGATCTTTTTGATCGTTTTGAGCTGCTTTTTCTCTTCACCAAAGATATTTACTGTATTGTTATAAGATTTTGACATCTTTTGACCATCTATCCCTGGAACAGTTGCCACACTCTCTTCTATTTTAAACTCAGGCAGTTTAAAAATCTCTCCATACTCGTTGTTGAATTTCTGTGCGATGTCTCGAGCGATCTCAACGTGTTGAATCTGATCTTTTCCGACAGGAATGATGTCTGGAGAGTACAGAAGGATATCTGCTGCCATCAAAACAGGGTATGAAAAGAGTGAGTGGTTTGCAGCGATGCCTTTGGCCGTTTTGTCTTTGTAGCTGTGAGCACGCTCTAAAAGTCCCATTGGCGTAAATGATGAAAGAACCCAGTAGAGCTCCAAAACCTCTTTTACATCAGATTGAACCCAAAAAGTTGATTTTTCTGGGTCAATACCAAGTGCTAAAAAGTCTGTAGCACTCTGCATAGTAAGCTCTGTCAAGCGTGCTCCGTCTTTTACGCTTGTCATGGCATGGTAGTTTGCTATAAAAGCAAAAGTATCATTATCTTTTTGTGCATCTACCATCTGCTTGATAGAACCAAAATAGTTTCCAATATGTAAGTCACCTGATGGCTGAATTCCTGTTAATACTCGCATCAATTATAATCCTAAACTTTTTTTGCGTATTATACCCATCTCAGCTTTATTTTGTTATTATATATCTAAATATAAGGAGCCAAAAGCTCCGCAAAAAGGATATAAAATGATTGTACAATATCGTGCAAAAGATATAAATTTAAGTGATGCAAACAAAGCACACATTGAAACGGCAGTAGAGAAATTTAAAAAATATTCATTGGATATTACACGTGTTATGTGTAATGTTATGGCTGAGAAAGCTGGTGTAACAGTTGAGTTTGAGATTCATGTAGCACATAATGCACCTATCATTATTACAGAGCATGACAAAGATTTGGATGCTGCTATTGATTTGGCAGTAGATCGTGCTACAAAAGCACTTCGCCGCTTGCATGATAAAGTAAAAGATCATAAAGGACCATCATTAAAAGAGGTAGTTGCAGAAGATGCATAAACTACAAGGAGTACTCCTTGTAGTACTGATGCTTTTAAGTAGTAGTCTATTTGCTGATGAGAGTCAAAAAAAATACTCATTTCGTGTTGCTTACGGATTTGCAAGTGAAAAAGATTTGGGTGATATTTTATTAACAGCAGATTTTTCAAAACATCCTCTGGATTTAACAGTAATAGCCATTGATGCAGGATATCTGTTAAAAAGTGGACTTTTTGATCTTCCTGTTGATGTGTATGCAAAAGGCGGTCTCTCAAAGTTTAATGAAATAAGTAACTTTAAAGCAGGCACGAGAGAGTACACAGGATTTTCTGATACGTACGAAGTTTTAGCATATATTAAACTGCTTTACAATCTCGATTTTGCTGATAATCGTGTGCGTTTTGGTTTTGGTGAGGGTGTGAGTTATGTAAATGATTTGTTGGTATCGGAAGTATATGATGCTACAGATAAATCGACAGGTTCACAAGACCCTACATCTCGCTTTTTAAACTATCTCGACATCACAGTTGACTTTGATATTGGTCGTCTTATTGGTGTGAAGTCAATGGAAGATGTTTATGTTGGCTATCTTTTAAAACACCGCTCAGGTGCATTTGGCCTCTATAACGGTGTACATGGTGGCTCAAACTACAACTCTCTTTATTTAGAGATGAACTTTTAGGAATATGTATGTATAACTGGATACTTTGGTTTCATGTCATCTCATTTATCTCATGGTTTGCGGTACTTTTTTATCTGCCGCGTCTCTTTGTTTATCATGCGGAAAACATTGAAAACAAAGGCTTTGTAGAAGTTGTTAAGATTCAGGAGATGAAGCTCTTTAAGTACATTGGTGTTCCATCAATGTGGGCAACCGTTTTGAGTGGCAGTGCAATGATATATCTCTCAATTGCAGGTGATTTCAATCTTTTTGCAACGGGTGGCTGGCTGCATGCAAAACTCTTTTTTGTAGCACTGCTTATAGCGTACTTTTACTCTATGAATCACTTTAGAATTCAATTTTTAGAAGATAGATGCCAAAAGAGCGGGAAGTTTTTTCGTGTCTATAATGAAGTGCCGACAATTCTAATGCTTTTTATTGTCGCTATGGTGGTCATACGACCGTTTTAAGTGCTTGAGAAAAGAGGGTGCTTAGCGACCCTTTTTCTCATCTTCTTGTACTCTTCTATACAAAACAATACCAAGCATAGTCAGCGCTCCTCCAAAAAGTAAAAATGCAACAGCTAATGATAAGTTCATACTATTTTTCTCCTTTTTTCTTGGCTTTAAAGAGTAGTGGTGTTCCTTCAAAGTTAAATGCTTCACGGAACTTGTTGGCAAGATAGCGTCTGTATGTAAAGTGAAGCCCTTTTGGTTTGTTCATAATTATGGCGATCTTAGGCGGACGTGTTTCATACTGCGTAGCGTAGTAGATACGAATTACCTGACCACTTACACTTGGAAGTGTATGGCGACGAAGTGCGCGTTCTATTACCTCATTTACTTTTGAAGTAGGGATACGCTGAGAGTAGTTCTCATTGATCTCCAAGATCTTGTCATGGAGCTTGTCCACACGCTGGTGTGTCTGTGCTGAGAGTGTGAGTATTGGCGCATATGAGAGAAATTTAAAACGCTCACGCACCTCTTTGATGATCTTGTCATACTCATCTTTTTTAGCGATATCCCACTTGTTAAGTACGATGATACAGGCAAGTCTGTTTTGGTCAATAAGCCCTGCAATCTTTTCATCAAGATCTAAAAATGGCTGACTTGCATCAAGAACCAAAAGCGCCATGTTGGCATTTTCAAGCATCGCTTTTGTACGCATAAGTGCATAACGCTCTATCCCTACGATCTTACCACGACGGCGAAGTCCTGCCGTATCTACAAATGTGAGTTGCTTGTCTTTATAAACGATAGTCTCATCAATAGGGTCAATAGTAGTTCCGGCAACACTGCTTACTACTGAACGCTCCTCATTTAAAAGCGCATTGAGCAGTGAACTTTTTCCGACATTTGTACGACCGATGATGGCAATTTTGATGTGGTTTTCATCTTCTGGATCATACTCTTTGATACGGTCATTATTTCCAAAGATAGAGTCTTTATCAACTTCATCCTCATCCTCGTCCCAGTAGTAAAAACCATCGTCATCATCTTCATTTTCATATTGAGAGAAGAACTCTTCATCACTAAGTTCTTCTTCTTTTACTTCCGGTTTTGCCTCTTCTTCCTCCTCTACTATCTTGTCACTCTCTGGAAGTTTGTCATAAAGCCACTCCATAAGCTCGATAGTATTACGGTTGTGCGCAACAGAGATGCCAAAGATAGCGTCCGTTCCAAACTCATAAAATTCCCAAAGCTTCTCTTTCATCTTGTCATTGTCGATTTTATTGACAACAAGTGCTATATCTTTACCCATAGCCTGAAGCTCATAAAAAAGCTTTTTATCCTCTTCTTCAGGCAGACCTTTTCCATCAACCATATAGAGAATGATATCTGCAGCATAAGCAGCCTTTAGACTCATCTCTTTTATCTTGTCAAAAAGCTCACAACCTTTATCAAGTCCTCCGGTATCAAGCAGTTCTGCTTCTTTGTCGATGATAACAGCAGTTTTACGTTTGATATCCCGTGTAGTACCTGCTAGGTCCGATGTAATGGCATCGCGTTTTTTAACAAGTCTGTTAAAGAGTGAGCTTTTGCCGACATTGGGACGACCGATAATTGCAATTTTTTTCATAAAGTGAGCCTTCGTTATAGTAAAAAGTAAAAAAGTTTTGTTTTTGAAATTATAGCGAAATAAGTAAGATTCTTTGGTATGAGCTCACGCAAGAAGTTTTGCGTGAGTGTAGGGAGAAAAAAATTATTCTGTAGGGAACTCTTTATCAAGGGCCTCTAAAGCCTGTTTTGATTGAAACTGCTGCCAAAGAGCATTGTCATTTTTAAAGCTTGAAGCTGTTGCTTTTACAGCTTTTTTAACCTCTTTGTTCACCTCTTCTTTTGGTACAGCTACAAGCATATAGATAGCACCTGATGGAGCTTGCCAGAAGTCAATGGCTTTTGAGCCTTTGAGAACTTGGTGCGCTACTTGTTTTGTAACAGATGTAGTTACTTTGTCAACTGTCTCAGCCGAACCGTTACCTGTTGCACGAGTAAAGCCTTCCATTTTATCTTTTACATCAGTCTCGATCTGTTGTGCTAAATCACTACGTCCGTTCATGAGAGCAACTCTACGCATATGTGCGATGCCTGCTGCAGATTTTTCAGCTACGCCAACAGCCGCATAGTATCCATCAACCTCAGGAATACAAGTCCATTTTGGTGCGAGTACATTCTCTTGTTTACATTGAAAAGTCGCATTGTAAGTTTGCTGTGCAGCTTCTTGTTTTGGTGTTGCTTCTTTTTGGCTACATGCTGTTATTGAGAGTGCAGCAAGTGCTAAAAGTGCACCTTTTGTTACCATTTTTTTCATATAAATCCTTCATCTAATCTTTGCTTTAGTATACTATCATAAAACTTTATTTATTTTTATTAACTTTCATTAAATTTAACATTAAGGAATATAGATTGAAACAATACTACAGTTATGATGATTTTCGTCTCGATACAAACAAGCTTATAAAAGCTGTCAAGCCTTTTAAAGCAGAAGCAATACTCTCTATAGCACGGGGTGGTTATACGCTTGCTCACGCAATGGCCGAAGGTCTTGATATTCGTGATGTGCAGAGCATTCGTACCGAGCTTTATGACAAGGAGTGCAAACGTGAAGATATCAAGCTCTTTGGTGCATGTGCTTTTGATGTGAAGCGTGTTTTGGTTGTTGATGACATTGCAGACAGTGGAGAGACTCTGGCATTTATTATGAACTATCTTCGAGAGAACTTTCCAGAGATAGAGTTTGAGTCAGTCACGCTCTTTTATAAAAAAACATCTATCTATGAACCAAATCACTGGGTCAATGAAGCTTCTGCGTGGATAGAGTTCTTTTGGGAGAAAGATTTTATCTAGTAGTTGTGGTTCTTATGGATCTTACGAAAATCTGTCTCATAGATATACTCGGCAATATCCTCTAAAACATCCTTCTCAAATGCAAGCTGTGGCATAAGTTCATACTTGGCAATGGCATCTTGCATGATGGATCTCTCTTCATTTGGATGCATCACCCATGTTGACATAAATGAGACAAAATCCTCTTTTTTGGGAAATGCCTGAAGATAGCGCTCGCGTACATGTATCATTGCCGGAGCTGATTTGTTCTCTAGTTCATAGTGACAGGTGACACAGTTTCCATGAAAGAGCAGTGAGCCCATATCATTTGCCTCAAGTGAGCCAAGAAGAAACAGGAGTGCAGCAAGCTGTTTTTTCATACTAGCCTCGAGCCTTTTTTATCATCTCATAGGCAGCATTGATCTCTTGCGTCTTTTTGGTTGCCTCTTCGATGTACTCGGCACTTTTCCCCTGACTTTTGATGATGTCGGGATGGTATTTGCGAACAAGTTTACGGTAGGCTTTTTTGATCGTCTCCATATCATCACTTTCAGAGACTCCAAGGAGTTTGTAGGCATCTTCTAGAGAGTTTTGCGGTTTGATGTTGTGCATCATCGCCTCAAAACGATCAAATATCGCATGATAACGCTGCGGATCAAAGCTCATAGCCTCCGCTATTGTTGCCAAGATATCCTCTTCACTCTGAGTCACCTCTCCATCTGCAAATGCAAGCTGAATGAGAAACTGCATAAACTGTTCCTGCATACTTGCTGAGCGTTTGGTTGCGTGAGCGAGTGCGTGAGCGAGATGTTCGATATTGTCACTTCTGTTTTTCTCTTCGTTAAATATCTCTTTTAAGATATCTTTTGTTTTTTGAGGCTCTGGAAAGATTGAAGAGACATCATCAAGCATATGCGAGATAAGCTCAGCCTCAAGGGCATCAACTTTGCCGTCTGCTTTGGCTACTTTTGCAGCAAGGGCGACAAAGAGACCAAGTTCACTTCGCTGAAGGCTCTCTTTCGTGAGAGAGAACTCTTTAAAAGCCTCTTTTGAGTAGCGCTCATACTTGGAGTAACTTTTAAAAACATAGTAAAAGACAGCAGCCAAAATAGCAAAAATAATAATATTTGACATGAAAATTCCTTGATAATTTTATGAAATTATAACTCTGTGAGGTTAACAGCTGGGTATAATTGCATTTATGAAACACTTTTTACAGTTAAACAAAGGCGTACAGTATATGCTTATCGCCTCATTTACCTTTGCCATTATGGGTGCATTTGCCAAGCTTGCCGCGCAACATATGAGCTCACTTGAAGTGGTCTTTTTTAGAAATATTGCCGGGGTTGTTCTTATTGGTATTGCCATTTTAAAAAAGCCGATGACGCATCAGGGCGGCAAGCCATTTTTGCTCTTTTTTCGAGGACTGATGGGCTTTGTGGCTCTTCTTGCCTTTTTTTACAACATCGCACATATTTCACTGGGTGATGCGATGACCTATTCAAAGACAAGTCCTATCTTTACCGCTGTTTTTGCATGGCTCTTTTTACATGAGAAGCTCTCGCTTAAAGGGTGGGGTGCGATTTTACTTGGGTTTGTAGGTATCGTCTTTATAACCCAGCCAAGTGGGCTTGGATTTTCCAAGTATGACCTGCTTGGTATCTTTAGTGGTGTAGGTGCTGCCCTTGCCTATACCTCCATCCGTGAGCTAAAAAAGTATTATGACACTCGAGCCATTGTGCTTTCATTTATGGGCGTTGGTACAATCGGGCCGGTTCTTTTGTTTTTGATCTCGCCTTATGTGAACTTTCCAGAACTTGACTTTATCTTTAGTGAGTTTGTTATGCCTGAGGGTATTGTCTGGTTCTATGTCATAGCGATGGGGCTTTTTGCAACACTATCACAGGTACTTATGACAAAAGCCTATAGGGAAACAAAGGCGGGAATTGTCGGTGCGGTGAGTTACACAAACATACTTTTTTCTATCATTGTCGGTGTTATGCTAGGAGATGCGCTTCCTTCGCTTACAACGACTTTTGGTATAATTTTG
>Ga0256836_1000422_pt1 | contig 22842 bp, 21 predicted proteins | sample 4561380metaG_FD_185974 | JGI IMG/M metagenome (GOLD analysis project Ga0256836, IMG submission 185974) | Hydrothermal vent microbial communities from Guaymas Basin, Mexico - 4561-380 | ecosystem: Environmental > Aquatic > Marine > Hydrothermal vents | place: Mexico: Guaymas Basin | collected...
GGTGATGTTTTCGGTAACGGTATGCTTTTGAATAAAAATTTTCTTTTAATTGCGGCAATAAGCCACAACGAAATTTTTATAGACCCTAACCCGAATCCTAAAGTCGCTTATGAAGAAAGAAAAAGATTATTTAAAGAAGGTTTAAGCTGGGATAAATATAACCCTGAAAAAATTTCAAAAGGCGGAGGCGTATTTAAAAGAAACCAGAAAAACATAAAAATTTCACCGCAGATTAAACAGCTTATAAATTATCAAAACGACTACATTGACGCATCAGAGTTAATAAAAAGATTACTGAAACTAAAGGTAGATATGCTTTATTTTGGCGGTGTAGGGACATATGTAAAATCAAGCGACGAACTTAACATCCACATAAGCGACAAACAAAACGAAAACATAAGGATAAATGCAAACGAAATAAACGCATTTGCCGTATGTGAAGGTGCAAACCTGGCTTTAACTATGCCTGCAAGATTTGAATACGCACTTAAAGGCGGAAAAATAAACCTTGACGCTATCGACAACAGTGCAGGTGTGAATACCAGCGATTATGAAGTAAATATTAAAATAATCTTAAATTCTTTAGTAGATAAGAAAAAAATCACCGAAAACGACAAAATAAACATTTTAAAAGAAATCGAACAAGAAGTACTTAAAAAAGTTTTACAAAACAACTTTTCACACGCTCTTATACTTTCGCTTGACAGTAAAAACATATACAAAGAAAAACTGATAAAAATATTAAATATTTTAGACCAAACCGACTACTTCAAAAGACAAAACTATCACCTTCCTAAAAACTCGGAAATCGAAACCATTTATCGTAAAAACGAACTAATCAGACCCGCCCTTGCAATCGTAATGCTTTATACAAAAATTTTCGTAAAAAAATACATACTTCAGACAGATTTACTAAGTAACGAATATTTTACAAAATTCTTAAAAGATTATTTTCCAAAAACATTTTATGAAAAATTTGAAAATGAAATAAAAGCACATCCTCTAAAAAACGAAATAATAGCGACTCAAATCACAAATAAAATCATTAATTCCCACGGCATAGGATTTTTAAGTGATTTTCATCCGGATAATTTCAAATATAAAATTGAAAGTTATCTGATAATGAACGAATTAATAAGAGCCGATAAGCTTAGAGAGGAAATATTAAATTCCGACTTATCTACAGAAAAACAGTATGAATTTTTAAACGATATAGAAGAGACACTGAAATTTGCCGTTAAATGGATGGTTAAAACTATAGAAAACAATGAAATAAAACCCCTTTTGTACCTTACTTTTAAAGACGTGCTTCATACCGTAATAAATGAAAAAAACGAAATACAAACCTATAACAAATGGAAAAATTTTTATAAATTCTTACCTGCAATTTTAACGATAAAACACAGTTATAATTACGATTTAAAATTAATTTTAGACCTGTTTAAACTTATTATCAGCAAATTTAAAATTACTTATATTTTAAAAAGAGTATCCCAAATTACTCCGAAAAACAGACTTGAAAAAAACCTTAAAGAAGAAATTGAAAGGCTTATTGAATATTTCGTTATCTCCTTTGCAAAAGAAGTTTTAAACTATGAAAAGTTCAACGCTTTAAAATTAAACAAATCTTTTAATAGTTATTTAAAACAAAAAAAAGACGAATATGAAGACATATTAACAGAAATTAACGGATTAAAAAACGAAAAAGAAAAAAGCCTTTTAATCCTTGTGCATATAGCTAATTCTATGATTTTACAGTTGTTAAAATAATTAGTCCTTTAATTAAATTTAATGTATAATTTTAACAAAAAAGGCTGTTGATGAGTTTTTTTGAGTTAATTAAACCTCTTATATACAAAACCGACCCGGAATTTGCCCATGATATGGTGGATATGATTTTCCGCACCGCAAGACGTTGCCCTCTTTTTTTCAATCCTTTGGTTAAAGCCAATTTCGTAGACGACCCGATGCTAAATCAAAAAATCTGGAATTTAGAATTTAAAAACCCAGTAGGTGTCGCCGCAGGATTTGACAAACACGCGACAATGGTTTACGGCTGGCCTGCACTCGGATTTGGATGGGGAGAAATTGGGGCCGTAACCCCAAAACCACAGCCCGGAAATGAAAAGCCAAGAGCATGGAGACATATAGAATATGAAGCAGTCCAAAACGCATATGGGTTTAATAACGAAGGTGTAAAAGTTATTAAAAACAGACTTAAAAAAATATATCCTTTTATACTGCCTATAGGTGCAAACATCGGCAAAAACAAAACAACTCCGGAAGACAAGGCCGTGGAAGATTATAAAATATTAGTTGAGGAATTAAAAGACGTAGTGGATTTTTTTGTAGTGAATATATCGTCTCCAAACACACCGGGACTTAGGGATTTACTTAATGCTGAATTTATTTCAAATCTTTTCGGAGAGCTTAAAAACATAACAGACAAACCGATACTTATAAAATTCTCACCCGATATGGAAGACGAGCTTATTATAAACCTTGCAAACTATTCCGTATTAGCCGGGGCTGACGGAATTATAGTCACAAACACTACCGTTAATTATGATTTGGTAAAAAGTGATATAAAAAGAGGAGGTATCTCAGGAAAACCGCTTGCAAAAAGAAGTTATGAAGTTTTAAGAATAGTAGCAGGTGAAATATTCGGAAAAGTGCCTATTATCAGTGTGGGCGGAATAGACAGTGCTGAAGAAGCATATAAAAGAATAAAAGCCGGGGCATCGCTTTTACAGGTTTATACGGCTATTATTTTTAAAGGTCCGGGAATTATCGGTGAAATTAACAGAGGCTTAATCGAGCTGCTAAAAAAAGACGGATATTCTCATATAAGTGAAGCAATAGGAGTGGAAATTCCTAAAAAACTTGAATTAAAGGAAGATAATGCTTCATAAATTTTATACACATAAGCTCAAAAACAGTCTTGAAGTTATAGCTGTTCCGATGAACAAAGGATCAAATGTAATCACAAGCAATATATATTATAAAGTCGGAAGCAGAAACGAAACAATGGGCAAAAGCGGAATTGCACACATGCTTGAGCATATGAACTTCAAATCCACAAAAAACCTTGCTGAAGGCGAGTTTGACAAAATTGTAAAAAGCCTAGGCGGTGTGGATAACGCTTCGACAGGTTTTGATTATACTCACTATTTTATAAAAACGTCAAGTACGTATCTTGACAAAACGTTTGAGCTTTTCAGCGAAGTTATGGAAAACCTGAATCTAAACGACGACGAATTTCAAAGGGAGAGAAAAGTAGTATATGAAGAGAGACTCTGGAGGACGGACAACAATCCTATCGGATACCTATATTTCAGACTTTTTAACAACACATATCTTTACCATCCGTACCACTGGACTCCGATAGGATTCAAAGAAGATATTTTAAACTGGAGTATCGAGGATATCAGAAACTTTCACAAAACATATTACCAGCCAAAAAACGCATTTTTACTTGTAGCAGGTGACATTGAGCCTGAAAATGTTTTTAATTTAGCCGAAAAATATTTCTCTCACATCAAAAACCGCAAAAAAATTCCGCCTGTTCATATGAAAGAGCCTGAACTCGACGGGGACAGACAAGTGGTTATTCAAAGAGACACCGAAGTTGACATTGTTGCTATTGCTTACAGAATTCCCGATTTCAGACATGAAGACCAGTTTGCACTCAGTGCCTACAGCGAAATACTAAGCGGCGGCAAAAGCGGTATTTTAAGGGAAAAACTCATAAACAAAAAAGGCCTTGTCAGTGAAGTGTATGCATACAATATGGAATTAATCGACCCGGGCGTGTTTTTAGCCCTTGCAATATGCAACCCAGGAGTAAATCCGGATTTGGTTGAAAAAGAGCTTAAAAAAGAGATTCTTAATACCAGAATTACAAAAAAAACGCTTGAAAAAGTTAAAAACCAGACTAAAATGGATTTTATAACCCAGCTTGAAAGCTCCAGCGGTGTAAGTAACATATACGGGGATTATTTCGCAAAGGGAGATATTACACCGCTTCTTGAATACGAAAACAAAATAAATTCTCTAACACCTCAAAAAGTTGAAGAAATTAAAAAATATTTTGATAAAAGCGTAACGGTCAAACTAATCAAAAAATAATTTTTTAAAACACTCCTTGGTTTTTGGGAAAAGGGGTGTTTTTTCTTTGTATTTCAGATAATCTTTACCGAATTTCATATACGCTTCTTTTTCTTCAAGCGTAATAACCATTATAAATATAAAAATAGCTTCAGCCGGAGCTATAAAAAATATAAAACTGGGAAGCCCCAAAAATAAAGCAATTCCAATAGGCAAAAGCATAAGTCCGAATAACATAGGATGGCGGGTACATTCATATATTCCGCTTGTTACGAGCTTATTCGTCTCAAGCCTCGGAATGTCTCCCTCGCGCCCCTTTCTTTTAAGCTCCCTGCCACCGACAGCGGCAGCGTGAAATGCAAGTTTAAGGGCAAAATACCCAAGCGGCAGGGTTATTAAATGAAAGAAAGGGCTAAAAAGCAGGTTTTTAAAATATTTCAGGTCCAAATAAACTGAAAGACCGATACCCCCGAATATCAGTATCAGCCATAATATTATCCTGATAACTACCGAAAGTGTCGTTTTCATAGGTATGAATTAAGTAGAGCGCTTCCAATTCTTACCATATTACTGCCCTCTTCTATTGCTATTTCAAAATCTCCACTCATACCCATTGAGCATATTTTCGCCCCGTGTGGTTTTAATTTTTCAAATATATCGTAAGTAAGCCTGAAACTTTTTCTGATTTCCTTTTCATCATCCACATGCGCACCGATTGTCATAACGCCTTGAAGATTGATATTGGGCAGGTTTTCTTTTATTTTCAGATACGTTTCAACCGCAAGTTCCGGAGCTAGACCATGTTTTGTAGGCTCTTTTGCAGAATTAATTTCCAGTAAACATCTTACGGGTTTATCTGTTCTCTTATTAACTGCTTCAGCAAGTTCGTAAGAATTAATGGACTGAATCATAAAAGGGTTTAGTTTTAAAAGTTTGTTTATTTTGTTTTTTTGAAGATTACCTATAAAATGCCATTCAATCGGCAAACACTTAAGCGCATTTACCTTATCTTCCATATCCTGCACCCTGTTTTCCCCAAAAGCCCTCTGACCTTCGGCATAAAGTCTTCTAAGAGGTTCAGTGTCTTTTGTATATTTGGTAACCGCAACAATCTGAACGATTAAATGCTCGCTTCTTTTGAGTCTAGCGGCTTCAACTTTTTGAATTAATTCATCTAGCGTCATATCATCCTCCCATGAGTCTGTGTAAATCGTTGTATATACCTATAAGCATAAGACTGCCAAGTATAACCCATCCGCCTATTGTAAGTTTTACCATAATCTCTTCACTCACTTCCCTTTTAAATATCGCTTCGTATAAATTAAACATAATATGCCCGCCGTCAAGCGCAGGAATAGGAAAAAGGTTTAAAACTCCAAGGTTCACGCTTAAAAGCGCAGCAAGAAGTAAAAGCGGCTGCCATCCGTAATCTGCTACTTTTGCCGTAATATCCACAATCCCTATCGGACCGCTTAATGTATTAAGGCCTACTGCTCCGGTTATTAGCTTTTGTACGCCTTTTATTATGAGCATCGAATCAAATACAAATTTATCCCACGCAACTTTCACAGCCTCAAGTGGAGAATAATGCACCTCTATTATATCCCCGCTTGGAATTATTCCTACAATTTTTCTTTTAACCGTTTCACCGAAAATATTTTTTTGAAGCTTTATTTTCGGTTTCAAATCAACTTTTAAATATCTGCCGTTTCTTTGAATCACCAAATGTAATATGTCCGATTTTTGAATTACGGGTGAAATTTCATCCCACGATTTTATTTCCTCTCCGTTTATTTTTACAATTTTATCCCCCGGTTTAAGTACCTTTGCTGCCGGAGTGTCAGGTATTGTTTTACCTACAACAGGTGCAAGTTTAGTCCATCCTGTAAATGCTATAAAAAGATAAATTAAAAAAGCCAGTAAAAAGTTAAATCCGGGACCTCCTAAGAGTATTAAAATCCTCTGCCACGGCGTTTTCATAGTATATGAATCCGGGTCATCGCTTTTAAGAGAAGGATTTGAATCATCTTGCCCTTTCATCTGAACGTATCCCCCAAGAGGCACGGCGCTTATACACCAGTTTGTATCACCGAATTTTTTACATAAAAGTTTTTTACCAAATCCTATTGAAAACACTTCAACTTTAACACCTACAAGCCTTGCCATTAAAAAATGCCCAAGTTCATGGAAAAAGATTAAAAACGAGAGTATTATAATCGCACTAATCATTGTAGGCTTTCACATATACTTTTACATATTCATAACCGCTATAAAGCGTAAGAAATACCGCTACCCACAACAGACAGTTCGCACACGGCCAATCCATAAGTAAAAACCCTATTGCCCCCATCTGTGAAACGGTCTTAACTTTTCCGGCAAAAGAAGCTTTTACACTAAGCCCCTCTTGAACCATTGCAATTCTAAGCGCCGTTATAAAAAACTCTCTTACAAGTATCAGATAAACCGCCCATGCGTTTGCCCTGTGTAAATAAACAAGCCCCAAAAATGCCCCGAGAGTAAGCATTTTATCTGCTAGAGGGTCTAAAATTTCCCCAAGTTTACTGCTCGCATCAAAATTTCTGGCTATATATCCGTCAAAAAAATCGGTTACACTTGCCAATACAAAAATAAGTGCGGCAAAATAATCAAGCCAGCTTTCGTGAATACCGCTGAATATATCCCTGTTGACCAAAAAAAGATACATCAAAAAAGCCATCAAAAGCCTGATAAAAGCTAAAATGTTAGGAACATTTTTCAGGCGCTTTTTCCATACTTCATATCTGTAAAGTTTTATCCCATCTTCCGTAACTATAGACATTAACCTATTTTCCCCCCGAATGTAGTCCCTCCGTCAACTACAATAGTCTGTCCCGTAATCCAGCTTGCTTCATCGGTACATAGGAAATATGCAATTCCGGCTAAATCTTCAGGCAGTCCCATTCTGTTTAAAGGGCTTCTTTTTTCAACTTCCGCCTTTACTTCTTCATAGTTTGGAAACGCCCTGAGTGCATCCGTATCAATAGGCCCTCCGCTTATGGCATTAACTCTGATACCCCACTCACCAAGCTCAGCCGCCGCATATTTAACCATAGTCTCAACCGCGGCTTTACTGCTTCCGTGTCCTGCGTAGTTTGGAGTATATACAAGGTTACCTGTTGAGCTAAGTGAAATTATACTACCTCCGCCTACTTTTTGCATTCTTTTGGCCGCTTCCTGAGCTCCAACCACAAATGCGTTAACAGTTGCGGTAAAAATATTACATATGCCTTTTGGCCTTAGTCTCATAAAAGGACCAAACCCCCCTACTACAGCCCTACCGCTTATGATTGCGTTTGAGATGAAAAAATCAACCCTTTCAAAATCCTCATCAATCTGTTTGAAAAGGTCTTTATATGTTTCAGGTTCTAAAATATTCAGCTTATATGCTTTTGCCTTAATGCCGTATTTTTCTCCCCACTCTTTTGCAAGGTTGTTTGCAATTTCTTCGTTTGAATTATATGTAAATGCAATATTAATTCCCTCTTTTGCAAACCTTTCGGCTATCGCTTTTCCTATACCTCTAGTCGCACCGCTTATTATTAATGTTTTACTCATATTCATCCTTTATATGCATTTTTTCTGTGTTTTAAATCAATTACTATAACTATCACTTCGTTATTATTAACAGTATAAAACAATCTGTAATCTCCTAATCTATATCTATAAACACCCTCAAACTCACCTTTTAATTTTTTAATATGTTTCCCATAAAACGGATTCTTTCTTAAAACAGGATACACTTCTTTTTCAATTTTATCTTTTAATTTTTTATCAATTTTTAACTTTTTAAATGATTTTGTTTCTGCTATTTTAAACAAGTTCGTATTCTTTGTTTTCAACTTCTTTCAAACCGTTTTTTAAAGAATTATACAAATCTTTATCATTTAAAATTTCCTTCATTTCTTTATCGTCAACATAATTGTTTTCAATAATATTCAAACCTTCATTTGTAAAATGAGACAACAGCCATTTTATTTTTTTATATAAATTTTGATTTTGAATATCAAGAATTAATGTCATAATATTCCTTTATAAATATTTTTTCAAAACCTCTTTAATTTTTACCTTATTCTCATCACTAGGTTCACAAAGCGGCAGTCTGTATTCTAGTGAAGGTATAAGCCCAGCTTCATACATTGCAAATTTGATAGGAATAGGATTACTTTCAATAAACAATACTTTATTGATATCGTAAAGCTCTTCATTTATAGCCCTGCTTGTATCAAAATCACCCTTTAATGCTGTATGTATCAAATCGGCAATTCTCTTTGGAAGAAGGTTTGAAGTTACAGAAACACACCCTTTACCTCCAGTTGCCATAATAGGATAATTTATTGCATCATCACCGCTAAAAACCGCAATATCGCTGTTTGCACAAAGTGCCACCACATTTTCAATTTTTCCTGTGGCTTCTTTAATCGCAACTATATTTTCAACATCGTTAAACAGCCTAACCGCCGTTTCAACATTAATATTACTGCACGTTCTTCCGGGTACGTTATACAAAACAACCGGAATTTCAATTGCGTTTGCAAGGGCTTTATAATGAGCGTAAAGTCCTTTTTGAGTAGGTTTGTTATAATATGGAGACACACTTAGAATTGCATCGGCTCCTTTACTTTCGGCAAATTTAGCAAGATCAATACTTTCATGCGTAGAATTGCTTCCAGCCCCTGCCAAAACCTTAGTACCGCTTCCTTTACATACTTCTACGGCAATTTCAATACATCTTTTATGCTCATCGTGTGTAAGTGTGGCACTCTCTCCGGTTGTTCCCACAGGTACCACCCAGTCAATTCCGTTATCAATCTGTCTTTGAATAAGTTTTGCATACGTTTCTTCATCAACTTTTCCGTTTTTAAACGGAGTAATTAAAGCGGTCATCGCACCTTGCATAAAACGTCCTTTTTTACGTAATTATATCACAATTCATAATAATATATCATAACCCAACTTGCTAGTTAAACCCTTTATTTTTGGCAAAGATGTGGAAGAGATAAGGAAGAGGTGAGGAAAAGATGAGGCGAAAATAAATTTTTTTTTAAATTTACTAATAAAGGATTAATAAAAACCATTTCTTTTCCTTTTCTTTTCCCTTTCTTTTCCTTTTTTCAACTAGCAATTTAAGTTATTTTATTTTTTAATTCGTCTTTATTATTCATATCTTAATGTTTCAAGCACGTCTGTTTTGCTGGCTTTAACTGCAGGATATATACTTGAAAGTATCACTATTATAAAAGCACCAAGTATAATCAGTCCGAAATCCACAAGGCTTAAATCTATAGGAAGTTTGCTTACACCGTATACATCCGCAGGTAATTTGATAATATCAAAAGTTTTTAAAACCCATATACCAATCCCACCAAGCATTGCACCTATTGCAATTCCCAAGACACCTATAAAAGTGCCGAGTTTTAAAAATATAGATTTAATCTCTTTAGGACTCGCCCCAAGACTCATCATAAGGGCTATTTCCTTTCTTTTACTCATTATCATCATAAGAAGAGAACTGATTATATTTAAAGCCGCCACTATTATAATCAACATCAATACGAGAAACAGTGCTCTTTTTTCCATTTTAAGAGCCGCAAAAAAATTTCCGTTTTGCTGCCACCATCCGATAACTCCCACACCCGGGGGAAGCGCTTTTTTAATTTTTTCTATATCTTTAAAAGGATTTGGGCTTGATATATGAATTCCGCTGTAGTTTTTTTGATGCAAAATTCTTTTAAGCCCTTCAATGTTCATATATGCAATACCTTTATCATATGCGATAAGTCCGCTGTTAAACACCCCTGCTATTTTTACTTTTTTAAGTATGGGAGAAATTCCAAATCCCATGGGGGAAAGTTTTGAAAATATCATGATAACCTTTTCGCCTTTTGCAATACCCAAATCAGCATACAGCCTGCTTCCTATTACAACATCAAAAAGTTTGGGAGTTTTTATATCTTTAACAGCTTTTTTAAAAATATAATTAATTTTCGATTCTTTATCAAAATCCACTCCGTAAAGCATTACGCCGTTTAACGAATTTTTTTGAATAACGGCGCTGCTTTCGATATATGGGGAATACTTAAAATCGGGAAACTTTTTTTGAAGTTTACGAAGAAGTTCGTCATCCACATCAACAAGGGATGAATATACGGTAATGGGATAATTCATAACTTTAAGCTTTTTTTCAAACTCCTTATCCATACCGTTCATAATACCCATTGCAATCATAAGGGTCGCAACACCCGTCATAATGCCAAGAAAGGCCAAAATAAAACTTATATAAATAAACGGATGTTTTTTATCAAACCTTAAATATCTTTTAATTATAAAATTGACAAATTTTTTGTTCATTTTTAAAATTTAGGACTTTTCCCGCAGCAGTCTTTATATTTTTTACCGCTTCCGCAAGGACACGGGTCGTTTCTTTTCACTTTTTTCTTTCTTTGTTTTGCTTCAAATTCGGCTTTTAATGCTTCCGTCTGGGCTTCAAGCTGTTTCATTATTTCATCAACATCGGCATTTTCCATCTCTTCGGGTATTTCAGGCATTGCATTTAGTATTTCATCAATGTTCTTACCTTTAATTGCATTCATAAATTCCGCAATATCCGGATCAATTTCCGGCTGCTGGTATTCTATTTGTAAATTATGCAAAATTTTCATACTCTCAATTTTTATTCTTTCAATCAATTCCTGGAACAGATTAAAACTCTCTTTTTTATATTCGACAAGCGGGTCTTTTTGATTGTAACCTCTAAGTCCGATACCGGTTTTAAGTATATCCATCATATACAGATGGTCCCTCCAGCTCTCATCAAGAACCTGAAGCATAACCTGTCTTTGTATTCTGTTTTTATCTTCCGGTGATGCTTCTTCGAATTTTTTATCATACTCTTCTTTAAGTCTTTTGATTAAATATTCTTTCAAAGATTCATAATCTTTACCGCTTAATTCATCTTTGGTGAATTCTACACCTGTGTATTCTTTAAGCTGAGCGACCAATTTTTCAAGATCAAAATCTTCTTCAAGCGAATGAGGGAAAATATCCGCTTCGCTTAATATATATTCCACAAACTCTTCTCTTATTTCATCAATCTTAGATTCAATGTTAAAATCAGGATCCAAAAGCTGATCACGAAATGCATATATTACTTTTCTTTGCTCATTTGCAACATCATCGTATTTTAATATATGTTTTCTGGCTTCAAAATGCATAGTCTCAACTTTTTTCTGAGCGTTTTCAATCGCACGGCTTACGATTTTGGAATCAATATGCTCCCCTCTTTGTATACCTAGCCTGTCCATAATGTTTTTAATTTTATCGCTTCCAAAGATTCTTAACAAATCATCTTCCAAAGACAAATAAAACTGACTCTCACCCGGGTCACCCTGACGCCCCGAACGTCCTCTTAACTGATTGTCAATCCTCCTGCTTTCATGCCTTTCGGTACCAATGATATAAAGACCGCCTAGTTCTCTTACTTCATCATCGATTTTAATATCAACACCACGACCTGCCATATTCGTAGCAACAGTAACGGCTCCTTTTTTTCCGGCCTGCGCAATAATATGTGCTTCTTTTTCATGGTTTTTTGCATTCAAAACAGTATGCGGAATTTTTTCTTTTTTTAAAAGATGACTTAAATATTCACTTTTTTCAACACTCGTCGTTCCGACCAAGACGGGCTGTCCTTTTTTATGAAGCTCTTTAATTTTTTTAACCACGGCTTCAAATTTTTCCTCCTCCGTTTTAAAAACCAAATCGTTTTTATCTTTTCTTATTACAGGTTTGTTTGTAGGAATAGAAATAACCTCAAGCCCGTAAATTTCAATAAATTCTGTCGCTTCCGTTTGAGCCGTACCCGTCATACCCGCTAATTTTTTATAAAGTCTGAAATAGTTTTGATAAGTCGTTTCCGCAAAAGTCTGGGATTCTTCCTGAATTTCAACGCCTTCTTTCGCTTCAAGCGCCTGATGAAGCCCTTCACTAAATCTACGACCCTCTGCAATTCTTCCGGTAAATTCATCAACAATTAAAACCTCGCCTTTTCTTACGATGTAATCTTTTCCTTCCTGAAAGAGATAATTGGCTTTAAGCGCCTGGTCTAGATGATGAGCAAGTATGGCGTTTTCCGGTGTATAAAGATTATCAACGCCAAAAAGTTTTTCAGCTTCTTTAATTCCTTCTTCAGTTAAAAGCACGACTCTGTCTTTTTCATCAACGGTAAAATGCTTATCTTTAACAAGTTTTTTGGCAACCTCATCCGCTCTTACATAATCCTCAACCCTTTTGTTTGCAGGTCCCGAAATAATAAGAGGCGTCCTTGCTTCATCGATTAAAATAGAATCAACCTCATCCACAATTGCGTAATAATGTCCTCTTTGGACCTTATCGTTAATATCAAACACCATATTATCTCTTAAATAATCAAACCCGAATTCCGTATTTGTCCCGTATGTTATATCTTTGGCATACGCCTGTTTTCTCTCATAATCTTCCATTCCTCCGACAACACATCCGGTAGTGAAACCGAAAAATTCATAAAGTTTTCCCATCTCAGCGGCGTCCCTTTGCGCAAGGTAATCGTTTACCGTTACTACATGAACGCCTTTCCCGATAATTGCGTTTAATACAACCGGAAGTGTTGCAACAAGCGTTTTACCCTCCCCTGTTTTCATTTCGGCGATTTTACCCTCATGCAGAACCATTCCACCGACAAGCTGAACGTCAAAATGCCTCATTCCCAGCACACGTTTACCGGCTTCTCGCACCATTGCAAAAACGTCATTAAGATATTTATTTAACGTCTCCTGTTCGTCCGCTCCGTTTTTTATTTCCTCAAGTATCTGATTTTTTATTTTATTAAATTCTTCTTGTATTTCTTCATCGCTCATTTTTTCATATTTTTCTTCTAAAGCATTAATTTCTTTGACTCTTGAAAAATATTTTTTTAATTCTCTGTCGTTTTTCGTTCCAAAAATTTTTCTAAATACGCGTTTTACCATCAAAAAAGCCTTTGCAAATTTTTTTGTTATAATAACATAAATTCATAACAGGAATGGAAAATGAAAAATGTAAAATGGAAAATTATAATATTATTTTTTTTTACTAATCTGCTTGCATTAAATCTTCCAAAATATTTTTCCGCCGATTTTATTCAAAAAATATATTCCGAAGGGAAAACCCTCACGTACAAAGGTAAAATTTACACCGATTCCAAAAACGTGTTTTGGAAATATATCTATCCGAATGAAAAATATATCTGGGTTAATAATAAAGTTTATGTTTATGAACCCGATTTAGAGCAGGTAACAATTTCCAAAAAACCAAAACTCAATCTATTTGATGCTATTAAAAAAGCAAAAAAAATTAAAAACAATGAATATACAGCAAACATAGACAACAAACAGATTAATTTTATATATGACAAATTTCTTCAAAAAGTCTGGTATATCGATGATGTAGGGAACAAAGTGGTAATCGAATTCAAAAACCAGTCAACGAAAAAAATTAAAAACAAACTGTTTATACCTGCTTTCCCAAAAGATATAGATATTATTTATCAAAATTAAGAAGTCCGAGCAATTTACTATGAATTAAACCGTTTGAAGCCACGATGCATTTATCACTAAACATATCAAATTCCCCGCCTTTATCGTTCGTAACCTCACCGCCTGATTCTTTGACAATCAACATTCCCGCACTTACATCCCAGGGTTTGAGATTTATTTCATAAAACCCTTCATATTTCCCTTCGGCTACATAACATAAATCAAGCGCCGCACTTCCGAGTCTTCTTATGTCCTGGCATTTTGGAAGTATATTGTGCAATCTTTTCATTACTAACTCTAAATCATCTGAATTATCGGCGCTTGAATAAGGAAACCCCGTCCCTATCAAAGCCCTTTGAAAATAATCATTTTTGCTGATTTGAATCTTTTCACCGTTTTTATAAGCTCCTTCACCGCTAATTGCAGTATAAAATTCATTAAGTACAGGATTATAAACAAAAGCGTATTTCGGCTTTTTATTCTCATATACGCCGACACTTATGGCACAGTGGGGAATTTGATGCGCAAAATTCGTAGTCCCGTCTATAGGGTCAATTATTATAGAATTGTTAAATTCACCTTTTTCAGATTCTTCAGCAATAATTGAATAGTCAAATTTGCTAAACCTATTTTTTAAAAATTCTTCAATTTTAACATCGTATTCGGTTACTAAATCTTTTTTACCTTTAAGGGTGATTTCTTTAGAGGAGTAAAACCCCTCTTTAAAAATCTCACCGGCTTTTAAAATTATTTCTTTAAATTCTTCAAATTCATTAATTTTTAATTCTCCCTCTGCACTCCAAAAAGTCTTATGACTTTTCGGGGACCCAGCTTTCTCCATTCTCAATTCTCCATTTAATTTTTTTTTTAATTTCAACTTTTTCTTTTCTTCACAACTTACCTACTTCACAACTTATACATTGTACCCCATCTCTCTTGCGACTTTTTTAATATTTTCAAGTCTTTTTTCAATTGGAGGGTGTGAGCTGAAAAGGTCTAAAAACCCGACAATTCCAAACGCTTTCATATCACTTGGAAGCGCAATTTGATCTTTTGGAATCTGTCCAAGTTTTGCAAGAGCGTAATAAATCCCCTCAGGTCCGTCAAGTCTAACCGCACCGGCGTCCGCTTTGTATTCCCTGTATCTGCTAAACCACATCGCAAGCATTGTGGCAAATATACTTAAAAGCATTTCAAGCGCAAAACTTATAGCCATATACGCAAAAGGCGAAACATTTCCCTCTTCGTCCCTTGGGGCTACTATATTTGCTATCAGTCTTGATATGAAAAATACAAATGTGTTCAAAACACCCTGAAGCAAAGTCATCGTAATCATATCGCCATGTTTTATGTGACTTATTTCATGAGCCAAAACTCCTTCAATTTCCTTTGTATCCATCATATCAAAAAGACTGGTAGACACCGCAACAAGTGCATCGTTTCTGTTCCATCCCGTAGCAAATGCATTAGGCGGTCCGTCAAAAACCCCGACCTCCGGCATTCCGATACCTGCTTCTTTTGCAAGTTTTGCAACGGTATTTACAAGCCATGCTTCAGCTTCATTTGAAGGAGTTTCAATAACCCTCACCCCTGCACTCATTTTTGCAAGCCATTTGGACATAAAAAGCGAAATCAAAGCACCGCTGAATCCAACAATAAACGATAAAATCAAAAGACCGCCAATTGTACCTTGATCTAACCTTACACCAAAAAACGCTTCTATCAAAAATATAGTTAAATATATAGATGCCATTACGGCTATGTTCATTAAAATAAGCATTAATATTGCCATATTTTCCTCCTATTTAAAAATACTTTTTATAAATTCAACAAAAGTCGGATTTGCAAATGTCAAAGATATCAGAGCTATCGCTATAAATATATTCAATTTAAAATCCATTAATTTAAATTTTTCTTCAAAAATATCCCTTGTTACAAGTTCGCTTTTAAGTTCCTCTTTTAGTTCAATCTTTACAAGTTCTTTTTTTTCTTCAATTTCAGATTTTGAACGTTCCCTTGTATAGTTTATTATATCTTCTATTGCTTTTGCAAATTTTTCAGCCTTTTCTTTGCTTTTAAAAGTTTCTACCAATATTTCAAACGCATCCCTTGGTAATATATATTGCATATCAAACCTTTTTTCATAATTATATCAAATATTTATTTTTTTCTCACCATCAAATAATAAATAGTAACTATAGGAACTGTAACATTCAAAACTGTAACTATAATCATTAAAATTCCAAGATTACTGTAATCCTGAGGCATAACAACCTGTCCGTTTTCAACAACCCTGCGGCTTACTACAAATATTTGATTGAGATATTTTGTAAAAACTCCTCCGGCAGTCAGAGCTAAATTCATAAGACTAGCCATCAGTGCAAACCATGTAGCCCTTTTGCCTTCAGGTGCATATATCGCAATTAAAGTCAAAAGAGGAATCATACTAAGCTGGGCAAAAGGAGATTCCAAAGCGGTATCAATAATTGCCACCGTTCTTGGATGTATTCCCAAACTTTGCGGTATATTGTAATAAAGCCCGATTATCGGCAAAAACAGAATCGTAGTAATGACTGTCAGCCAAATCAATGTATAATGCACCGGTTTTTTGGCGATAAAATCACTAAAAAGCCACATTCCAAGAATTGAAAGAATCGCACCAATTTGACTGAGTGTCCCAAAAAACGCCTTGTCAAAATGCAACACGTCTATCTCCCACCATTGAAGCCCGGGACCGACGCTTGGCATTGCACGGTAAACAAAAATAATAATTGCCGTTTTAATAATAAAACTTTTAGTTTTAGGCTCTATATCTTTTAAAAGCAGACTTAACATATAAACAATTACGCCAAAACTTACTAAAAACACTATTTCCTGAGAATATTTAAAAATAAAAGCAAGTAAATGATTATGCCACTGCTGATACTGTCCGTACCCCATTAACACCACAAACACGGCAAACGCTAAACCGCCACAGAGAATCGGACAGTTAATAGGACTTGGTTTTGCAACATCAAGTTTAACTATTGTAACACCGATTATTGAAATAACAGGAATAATAAGCGATATTTTAAAAATGGTTTCATATGAGAAAATCTCGGCAAGCCATCCGCTAAGCCCCGCTACCATAACCCCCGCAAGCGATATGGCAAGACGCCCTAAAATCTGCACATAAGCAAGCTCTTCTTGGACTATTTCTTCCGGCTGGCTTCTGTCTACAACTTCAGTACTCATCGTATCGGCTACAACATCCTGTAGCACAAATCCTATTACACTTAAAAGAGCGGAAATAATATACACGTTTTCCTTACTTGCGAATTTAGCCCATGGATAATCCCCAGCAAGTCCAATTAGCAAAACAGTCCCCGCAGCAATTAAAGAAGCTCCGATATAAACATAAACCCTTCTTTGTGAGCCTAAAATCGGCACACTGTCAACAAGCTGCCCGAACACCATTTTAATCGTCCAGGGGATGCTAAGCCACACCCCAAGACTTACAAGTGCGGTGGCTGAGAGCTTTAGCTCCTCTTTTACCCAAAACGTCTCCGCTACCCCGCTTATTCCGCTTGCCCCGTATGCAAAATAAATCATCAAAAGCGGCAGATAACGCATTTTGAAATGTCTTATCGGATTTAAAAGCGAATTTGTTATTGCTTCTTTAACATTTATCATTTTTAATTCTCCATTTTCAATTTTTCATTCTCCACTTAAAACTCACTCATTCCTTATCAATTTTTCATTTTTCACTGTTCACTTTCTTTATCCCCTCATACGCCACATCAATCATTTTATCAATTTCGTCTTTTTGAATTACATACGGCGGCATAAAATATATTACATTCCCAAGGGGTCTTAACAATACACCGTTTTTAAGCCCGTATTCATATACCTTAAGTCCTTTTCTCTCCTGCCACGGATAATCAATCATTTCAATTGCCGTAATCATTCCCGTTTGACGTATTTCTTTGACGTTTGGCAGACTTTTAAATTTTTGAATATTATCCCATATATATTTACTCGTTTTTTTATTAAATTCCAAAATACCCAATCCTTCATTCTCCATTGTCCATTGTCCATTGTCCATGTTTAATACCCATTTTCCATTTTCCATTTTCCATTTTCCATTTTCAAATATATCCAAAACAGCATTTGCAGCCGCAATTCCAAGCGGATTTGCCGTATATGAATGAGAATGCAAAAAGGCTTTTAGCTCTTCATAATCACAGTAAAAAGCCATATATATTTCATCGGTTGTCAAAACAACGCTTAAAGGAAGATACCCGCCTGTAAGACCTTTGCTTAAACACATAAAATCAGGCTTAACCCCCGCCTGCTCGCACGCAAACATAGTCCCCGTCCTTCCAAATCCCACAGCAATTTCATCGGCAATCATTAAAATATTATATTTATCGCAAAGCTCCCTTAACCCTTTTACAAACGAAGGGGAATGCATTTTCATATACCCCGCGCATTGAACGAGCGGTTCGATAATGAGTGAAGAAACTTTTTTATGATATTTTTCAAAAATTTTTTCAGCCTCTTTTAGTGCTTTTAGTGCTTCTTCTTCGCTTTTGTCTTTTGGAATTGGAATAGTTATATTTTTTATTAAAATTTCTTTATATGTATCTTTATAAAGCCCTACGTCCCCTACACTAAGAGCACCTATTGTTTCACCGTGGTATGAGTTTTCAAGGCTTAAAAACAGTTCCCTTACCTCCCCTTTGTTTTTCCAGTAATGAAACGCCATTTTTATGGCAACTTCCACCGCGCTGCTTCCGTTATCTGCGTAAAAAACTTTATCAAACCCCGTTAACTTACACAGCCTTTCACTAAGCTTAATGGCGCCTTCGTGCGTAAATCCTGCAAATATTATATGTTCAAGTGTTTTTAACTGTTCTTTTATTTTTTTGTTTATATATTCGTTTGAATGTCCCAAAATATTTACCCACCAGCTGCTTATCGCATCAATATATCTATTTCCTTCAAAATCCTCAAGCCATACACCTTTTCCTTTTTTAATTGGAATAATTGGTAAAAATTCATGGTCTTTCATTTGGGTACAGGGATGCCAGTTAAATTTCAAGTCTTTTTGCATAATTTCCTGATTTTTCATCAAAATCCCTTTTTTCAGGTATTTTTTTTTATTATAATATCATAAAAAAAGTGGTTAAGTTACAAGTTGTGAAGAAAATAAAAAATGCATTGCTTTTAATAAAATTCACCACTTCACAACATAATTACTCATTAAAAGGAAAAATATGATTGAATGGATGCAGACACACAGAAAATGGCTTGTAGTCACTATTTGGATAGCCACAATTGCGTTTATCGGAGCCGGTTTTGTCGGGTGGGGACAGTTTCAGTTTGGAAGAAAAAGCTCAACGGTTGCCAAAATTAAAGACACGGAAGTTAGTATTCAAGACGTTCAGGAAGTTTATAATAACATTTTTCAGGAGATGAACGAAAAATTCGGAGGGACATTAGACGATGCTACCGCTGAAAAGATAGGATTAAAAAAACAAGCTTTTAATATGGCAATTCAGCAGGGTGTATTAAGACAGTTTGCAAAAGATTTAGGATTATATGTAACAAATGAAGAGGTTGCCGCCAAAATTTTAAAATATTTCAATAATAAAAAAACGTATATTCAGTATTTAACCCAAACGGGACAAAAAGCAAAAGATTTTGAGGAAAAATTAAAAAAACAGATGCTAATTGAAAAACTATTAACGGCTCTACATTTAAAACCATCAAAAACTCTTCAGCTTACATTTGCAAGCGCACTTTATAACAGTGATAATTTGGAAATAAAAATCATAAACAAATCATCTGTTAAAGTAAACCTCAGCGAAGATGAAATAAAAGCTTTCTGGGAAAAAAACAAACAAAAATACCAGTCTCCCACAATGTATAAAATCGCTTTAGTTAAAACTCCGATAAAAGGTGTCGCAACTGAAAATGACTTAAAAAATTTTTACAATGAAAACAAAACCAATTACAGAAATGAAAAAGGTGAAATTTTAACTTACGAAAAAGTTAAAGAAAAAGTTAAAAAAGACTATCTTGCAAAAATATCCAAAAAAGACGCAATACTTGCATACAAAAATTTAAAAAAAGGTGCACAAAACTATAAATTATTAACATTAACCCTGAATAATGAAATAATACCGGCAGAAAAAATGCAAAAACTGATTCAAACAGGTTATCTGAAACCTTTCGTTGATGAAAATGAATACATCAGTGCCAAACTTATTGAAGAAATAAAACCAAAACCTCTTCCATACGAAAAAGCAAAAACACTAGTTAAAAAAGATTTAATATACATAAAAACACTTCAGGCCCTTCAAAACAAAGCAAAAGAAACATTAAAAAATTTTTCAGGACAAAAAACGGGATTCGTTACCAAATATGACGCAAACAAAATTAAAGGTTTAACGCCTGAGGAAGCAACGGAATTTTTATTTACGGAATTTAGTCTTGAAAAAAATAAAAATTTTCTCTTAATTCCGACAACAAATCCTAAAAAAGCAGTTGTTTACAAAATTACGGAACAAAAGTTGCTTGAAAAAGATAAATATGAAAAAAACAAGGACCAAGTTGCTGCAATGTCAGAAAGAACTTTAAATGATGCTTTGTTTGACGATTTAATTAAAAACTTAATGGCAAAATACAATATTGTTAGTTATGTAAAATAAAGGAAGAACATTGAAGTCAATTTTAGCTATTGATGTAGGTAGTTATAAAACCATAGCAATCATTGCCAATGCAGACAATGAACTATCTATAAGCGGGGTGGGAATAACAAAAAGCAAAGGCATCAAAAAAGGTGCCATTACAAATATCGATGAAGCCGCAAAATCAATAAAACAGGCTGTAAGCGACGCAAAAAGAATTGCTGGTATTGAAATAAATAAAGGAGTAGTTTCAATATCTTCAACATATACACAAAGTATAAAAAGTAACGGAATAGTCAATATCCCGGGCAATGAAGTCACACTTAAAGAAATAAACAGAGCCATTCAAACGGCGCTTTACAATGCGACGATACCTAACGATTATGTGGTTTTACAGGCGATTCCTTATGATTTTAAAGTAGACGAACTTTGTGAAATAGAAGACCCTCAAGGAATGAGCGGAAGCAGGCTTGAAGTTTCACTCCACATTATCATCGCTCAAAAATCAGGTATGGAAAACCTTAAAAAAACATTCAAACAGGCAGGAATTGAAATAGCAAATATAGTCAATGCCGGATACGCCAGTGCACTGGCTGTATTAAATGACGATGAAAAAGAGTTGGGAGTCGCCGTTATTGATATAGGCGCAACAACGTCCGATTTGGCCATTTATACTAATAAAGCGTTAAGATATACCGATTTTTTAGCAGTGGGAAGCCATCATATTACAAGTGATCTTTCGATGGCGCTTCACACTACCCCATCGGAAGCGGAATATATAAAAACGCATTTTGAAGAATTTATAAAAACGGAAGAAGATTTGATAGAAATCTCCGTAATAGGTAATGAAAACGAAAAACAAAAAGCTTCTTTAACAACCATCACTCAAGTGATAAGCGCAAGAGTGGAAGAGACGTTTTTACTTCTAAACAAAGAAATAGATAGAAGCGGACTGAAAAACAAAATTGGAGCGGGTATCGTCTTAACCGGAGGCTTTACAAACTTTTACAATGTAAAAGAAATAGCATCGCAGTTTTTTGACGGTCATCCTGTAAGAGTTGGCAAACCTAAAGTTATAAACGGGCTTGTCGAAAATTTACAGGCACCTGAATATTCAACGGTAATAGGACTTCTTTTATACGGTATAGGTGAAAACAACAAATATGAAAAAGACTCAAACCAACAGTTTAAAACAGAACAGTTATTTGAAATTTCGACAGATGAAAACAATGAAACTCAAAACAACAAAATCGATGAAAAGGAGGAACTTGCAAATATTGCTTCTCAAAAAGTTCAAAAAGTCAATCCATTCAGAAAATTCATAACATGGTTAAATAATTTATTTTAAGGGGAGAAAATGAGCGAATTATTCAAAATAAACGAAACAATAGACGGACCGGTAATAAAAGTAATTGGTGTAGGCGGCGGTGGAAACAATATGATAAACCATATTGCCGCTCAGGGAATAAAAGGTGTAGAATTAATAGCTGCAAATACAGATATTCAGGCACTTAAAACAAGCAAGGCGCATAAAAAAATTCAATTAGGTACACGCCTAACAAACGGGCTTGGGGCAGGAATGAAACCTGAAATAGGTATGAAAGCCGCAGAAGAGACTTATGAAGAAATAAAAGAGGCTCTTAACGGAGCCGATTTGGTATTTATTTCAGCTGGAATGGGAGGGGGTACCGGTACGGGTGCTGCTCCGGTAATTGCAAGGGCTGCCAAAGAAGTAGGCGCTCTTACAATCGGTGTAGTAACTAAACCGTTTCCTTTTGAAGGACCTAAAAGAAGAAAACTGGCAGAATCGGGAACCAGGGAGCTTAAACAGGAAGCCAATTCTATAGTTGTAATACCAAATGAAAAACTGCTTACTATCATTGACAGAAAAGTGGGAAGAAAAGAAGCTTTTGCATTGGTTGACGATGTTTTATACCAAGCAGTAGGCGGAATTTCAAACATGGTAATAAGTTACGGAGAAAACGATATAAACGTTGACTTTAACGACTTAAGAACCGTTATGTCACATCAGGGACTAGCACTTATGGGTATGGGACAGGATCAAGGTGAAAACGCTGCGTTTAATGCAATAAAAAAAGCCATAGAATCACCGCTTCTTGACAATCTTTCAATTGACGGTGCAATGGGTGTACTTGTTCACTTTACGCTTCATGACGATTATCCTCTTGCAGAAATTGACGAAGGTATGAACATTGTATATGAAAAAGCGGATGAAGACGCCGACATAATTTTTGGTACCACAACCGATAACAGTTTGGCACCTGATGAAATAAAAGTAACTATCGTAGCTACCGGTTTTGAAAAAAGCAAAGAATCCAAAAAACCAGTTAATGACATAAAAGAAGAAATAATGCAGTCTTTTACGAAAAAGGTAGTTGGCGGTATTGAACTTGACAGCGATGCACTGGATATTCCTGCATACATCAGGAGAATGAAGGATTAATTCCTTAATT